>JABAOH010032821.1_pt2 | contig 46128 bp, 8 predicted proteins | sample 7062181 | NCBI WGS metagenome assembly JABAOH01 (sample SAMN14538630, study PRJNA623070) | marine sediment metagenome | biome: marine biome [ENVO:00000428]; feature: marine pelagic biome [ENVO:01000023]; material: deep marine sediment [ENVO:00002113]; isolation source: pool of 5 deep marine... | reverse complement strand
GAGAGAGATATTGTCGTGGGTGCTCCCATATACAAGCAAGAAATGGAGGGTGATTTCATCAATACTGTACTTCCTTTACGAAATCGGTTAGACCATCATATGACGTTTAAAGAATTGTTACTGGAGGTAAGGCAGACTCTCACCAGGGCAGCCGAGAACCAGGGTTATCCCATGGAAGTATTATTGGAAGAGTTAAATTTAGAGAATACGGAAAAGGAATTTCCTCTTTTTGATGTGGTGGTTTTGGTGGAGAATATTCACAAAAAGAGCGATATCCGGCATACCCATCCCAATATCATGTTTTCTTTTTTAAGATCTGATGGATTACTCACCGGGGAAGTGGAATTTAACCGGCTTAGGTATGAAAAAGAGACCGTTAAAAGGCTGGCCCGCCACCTGCAAAATCTGTTACATGGGGTTTTGTTAGATGTGGATATGCCGCTTGGGGACATCGATATCCTTTCAGACTCAGAGAGAAAGCAGTTGCTGTACGATTTTAACGACACGAAGTACAGGTATCCTTCCGATAAAACCATTCATGAATTATTTGAAGAGCAGGCAGAGAGAACACCGGATCATATTGCTGTAGTAGGTAAAGGGCATGGATGCATGGATGCATGGATGCATGGAAATATCTCCATTACTTACGGGGAATTGAATCAAAAAGCAGATCAGTTGGCTCATTATCTGCGTCAAAAGGGTGTTACGGAGAACCACCTGGTAGGAATCATGGTGGAAAAATCCCTGGAGATGATCATTGGCATATTAGGAATTTTGAAAGCAGGCGGCGCTTATATCCCATTGAATTCAAAAGCACCTGCTGCAAGATCAAAGTATATCCTGGATGATTGTCACGTAAGTATATTACTAACTATCCGATCTTTATCTAAAGAGATCACTTTTGAAAGAGAGATAGTATATTTAGATGATTATCCCGAATCGAAAACTTACAGTCATTTTAGAGGTGGGGGTGTATCCGCCGATACCTCTTCATTCTTAGCGAATCAATCGACAGGCGGTTCATCTGGCTTTGCCTATGTCATATTCACATCAGGTTCTACAGGAAAACCCAAAGGTGTATCTATAACTCATTCCAATCTATCGCCGCTGCTGCATTGGGGGTATCATCATTTGGGACTGAGTACAGGCGACCGAACGATTCAAAATCTGGCCTATTATTTTGATTGGTCTGTTTGGGAAATATTTATTACACTTACTGCAGGGGTTATCTTGTATATGGTTCCCGAAGAAATCGTCCTTAACCCTGGGGAGTGTATTGACTTTATGACAAAAAATGACATTACAGTGCTGCATATGACACCCAGTCAATTTCTATACCTGGTTAATGCAGCAAAGCCTCTGGAAACACTAAGATACCTATTTCTTGGAGCTGAAAAGTTAACCCATGACCTGTTGCAGCGTGCTTTTGTAGTGGTCAGTAACAATTGCCGGGTATTTAATATGTACGGTCCAACAGAAGCCACCATCATTTCATCCGTATTGGAAATCGATAGGGACGATCTCGATGAATATATAGAATTAAACGGTGTACCTATTGGAAAACCGGTGGGTAATACGGGTTTGCTGGTATTGGACAGGTATTTAAACTTATGTCCCCTTGGAGTAATAGGGGAGTTGTATATAGCAGGTGTTGGACTGGCCGCGGGGTATTTAAATAATCCCGAATTGACAGTGGAAAAATTCATAGTAAATCCCTATACTTCTCAACCCTCACCACTCACCACACAACAATCACCGATAACCACCAACCGATTGTACCGCATGTACCGCACCGGTGACCTCTCCCGCTGGCTGCCGGACGGAAATATCGAGTTCCTGGGGAGGATCGATTTCCAGGTGAAGATACGGGGGTTCCGGGTAGAGCTGGGTGAGGTAGAAGCTCAATTAATGGATCATGAGGGCATCCGGGAAGCAGTTGTCCTGGTCAAGGAGGATGCAAAGAGGGAGAAATACTTGTGTGCCTATACCGTTGCTTGTGGGACCTTTGAAAAAGCACCAAGTACCAGGGAATTAAAAGAATACCTGGTGAATAAATTGCCGGATTACATGATTCCTTCTTATTTTATCCAGGTGGAACGGATTCCTTTAACCCCTAATGGAAAAGTAGACAGGAAAGCCTTGCCTGCCCCAGAGATAAAAGCAGGAGCGGATTATACTGCCCCCAGGAATGAAATCGAGGAAAAATTGGTAGAGATATGGTCAGAGGTTTTAGGTGTAGAGCACCTAAAGATAGGTATCGATGATAATTTTTTCGAACTGGGTGGACATTCTCTGAAAGGAACCGTTTTGTTGTTCAGGATTCATAAAATGTATCATGTCCAGGTGCTGCTGGCGGAGTTGTTTAAAAGACCTACAGTCCGGGAACTAGCGGAGTATATTCTCAGTTCCAACGAGAGAATTTATGAAGCCATCGAACCCGTGCCGAAGCAGGAGTATTATCCCCAATCCCCGGCGCAAAGACGACTGTTTTTTCTGGATCAATTCGAGAATATCGGGATCAGCTATAATTTACCCGCTGTTTTTAAAATAGTCGGCCAGGTTGATATGGATAAAATGGAAAACACCTTCAGGAAATTGATCCAACGCCATGAATCCTTGAGAACGTCGTTTCACATGATCGACGGTCAGCCGGTGCAGAAGATACATGAGGAAGTAGAGTTTGAAATTGAGTCGCCCTTTGAGATTGAGGCCTTTGTTCTCCCCTTTGATTTATCAAAAGCGCCGTTAATGCGGGTTGGAATCGTTCCGCTGCCCCGGGAGGAGTGGCTGTTGGTAGTTGACATGCACCATATAATATCGGACGGGACTTCTACGGGGATATTTATAAGAGAGTTTATGTCTCTCTATGCAGGGGAAGAGTTACCCCCATTAAATATCCAGTATAAAGACTACGCTGTATGGCAGAACAGCGAAAAAAAGAGAGACCTTTTAAAAAAGCAGGAAGATTATTGGTTAGAGCAATTTACAGGAGAAATCCCTGTGCTCGATGTGTCTATAGATTGTCCCAGACCTTCAGTTCAAAGTTTTGCAGGCAGAACATTACTTTTTGAGCTTGGGAAAGAAGAAACTGCAGCGTTGAATAGGATGGCCAGGGACCAGGGAGCCACATTGTACATTTTTTTATTAGCTGTCTATACTGTTCTCTTTTCGAAATTAAGCGGCCAGGAAGACATCATAATCGGAACGTCAACGGCAGGTCGCAGGCATGCCGATTTAGAACCGATAATGGGTATGTTTATCAACACCATGGGTATAAGGAATTTCCCCAGGGGAAAGAGAACCTTCAAAGAATTCTTGCAAGAAGTTAAGGAGAGAACCCTACTGGCTTTTGAGAACCAGGATTACCAGTTTGAAGACCTGGTTGAGAGAATAGAAGTCAACCGGGATGCCAGCCGCAACCCCTTGTTCGATGTTGTATTTGTCTTACAAAATATTGAAATAACAGAGGTAGAGATACCAGGTTTGAAATTGAGCCCCTATGAATTTGAAAACAAAACGGCGAAATTTGATCTGACTCTTTGGGGATTTGAGAGGGAAGACCGCTTATCATTCTCCTTGGAGTATTGTACAAAACTTTTTAAAGAAACAACGATAGAAAGATTTATAAAATATTTTGTAAAAATAATATCGGTGGTTATCGAGAGTCCCGGGGAAAAAATAGCCGATATTGATATAATCTCAGAAGAGGAGAAGCAGCAATTGCTGTACGATTTTAACAATACTAAGGCCAATTTTCCCTCAGATAAAACCCTTCATGAGTTATTTGCAGAGCAAGTGGAAAGAAACCTGTACAATATTGCTACAGCATCCGGCCGATGTGCCCTCACCTACCGGGAATTAAATCAAAGATCCAATCAATTGGCCCATCTATTGCGGGCAAAAGGAGTGACAGCGGATACCATTGTGGCAATTATAATGGACCCTTCGCTGGAGATGATTTCCACGATACTGGCAGTTTTAAAAGCAGGAGGAACATATTTACCCATTGATCCGGCTTATCCCCCGGACAGGGTTGCCTTTATCCTGAAAGATTGTAATGCCCCCTTGCTAGTTACCAGGAACTGGATGGTTGAAAAACATTCCTTTATCTCTTTACAGGGGCTGCAAACAAAGGCAGCAGGTATGCATTTTACCGGTATTCGTCCCCCAGTTTCAGATTTTAATGATTTACCTGCTCCTGACCGGTCTCTGGTGGATTATGAGCGATACAATTGTTATATCGGCCAGGCAATGGTAAAAAATTGTATCTCTTTGCAAGCCACTCGCGGTTGTCCCTACAATTGTGCGTATTGTCATAAAATCTGGCAAAAAAAACATGTGGTTCGTTCTGCCCGTCATATTTATAATGAGGTGCGGCTCTATTATGATATGGGAGTCCGGCGCTTTGTCTTTATCGATGATATCTTCAATTTGAACAGGGAAAATACCCGGGAGTTTTTCCAGTTGATTATCGAAAACCAATTGGATGTTCACTTCTTTTTTCCCAATGGCCTGCGGGGGGACTTGCTCAGCGAAGCGGATATCGACCTGATGGTCCGGGCCGGAACCGTTAATGTCGCGCTGGCACTGGAAACCGCTTCGCCCCGGCTGCAAAAGATGATCGGTAAAAACCTAGACCTGGAAAAATTAAAAAGAAATATCGAATACTTTTGCCAAAAATACCCCCATGTCATCCTCGAGCTCTTCACCATGCACGGATTCCCCACCGAAACAGAAGAAGAAGCACTGATGACCCTGGATTTTATCAAGTCCATCAAGTGGCTGCATTTCCCTTATGTTCATATTTTAAAAATTTATCCCAATACCGATATGGCAAAAATTGCCATTGAAAATGGAATCCGGGAAAAAGATATTTTAAAGTCGGCGCACCTGGCATACCATGAATTGCCCGAAACGTTACCCTTTGAGCGAAAATTTACCTTACAGTACCAGGCAGATTTTCTCAATGAGTATTTCCTCTCAAAAGAACGGTTCCTACAGGTGCTGCCCTATCAAATGAACGTATTGACCGAAGATGAGATTGTCCAGAAGTACGACAGTTATCTCCCTGTGGAGATTCATCGGTTTTCCGATCTACTTCGATTTGTCGGTATCAGGAAAGATGAGTTGGAGGAGACCGATTGCCTTGATGAAGCATCTGTATCTATTCCCCATTTTAATAAAAAGTTGGCCGCTCATTTTGCCCAGCTGCAGCCTGAGGCAGGGGCGCTGCGGGTTTTGCTGCTGGATTTATCCCAGTTTTTCAGTGCTGAGAGCCGGATGCTTTACGATGTGGTTGAGCCTCCCCTGGGGTTGATGTACCTCTTGACCTATTTGAGTCGAAGACAGGGCAATAACGTGAAGGGCAAAATTGCCAAATCCCGGATCGATTTTGATAATTATTCGCAATTAAAATCGTTGTTGACTGAATTTAAGCCGGATGTCATCGGGATTCGTACGTTATCGTTTTATAAAGATTTCTTCCATAAGACAGTGGCAATGATCCGGCATTGGGGGATAGACGTACCCATAATTGCCGGTGGTCCTTATGCTACCAGCGAGAGTGATACTATTGTGCGGGATAGAAATGTGGACTTGGTGGTACTGGGGGAAGGCGAAATCACCTTCTGCGAAGTGATCGAGCGTATCATTGAGAACAACGGCCGGCTGCCTTCGCAAGATATCCTTGAGAAAATTCCCGGTCTTGTTTATGTTCCTACGAAGGGTGTATCCCCTAAAGCCTTTGCTAGGGAAATACTTTTCTTAGATGAAATGGATCAATCATTGGCCGGGGAATCGGAAGAGAACCTGGAGCAAACCAACCGGCCGGAAGAGACGGCCTACATCATCTACACCTCTGGTACCACAGGAAGGCCCAAAGGTGTGATGATCGAGCACTGTAACGTTGTCCGCCTGATGTTCAACGACAAATTCCAGTTTGATTTTAGCGATAAAGATATCTGGAGCCTGTTTCATTCCTACTGCTTCGACTTTTCCGTATGGGAGATGTACGGTGCCTTGCTCTACGGTGGGAAATTGGTGGTGGTGCCCCGGATAGCGGCGAGAGATACGGAGCGGTTCCTGGAGCTGTTGAAAGAGGAAGGTGTAACTGTTTTAAACCAGACACCATCAGCATTTTACCCCTTAGTCGCCGAAGAGTTGAGGCATGAGAGAAGTAACCTTGACTTAAGGTATGTGATTTTTGGTGGGGAAGCCCTTAATCCCGTTAAATTAAAAGAATGGAAAGCCAGGTACCCGGGAGTCCGGTTGATCAATATGTTCGGCATCACGGAAACCACGGTTCATGTGACCTATAAAGAGATAACAGGAAAAGAGATTGATGCCGGCATCAGCAACATCGGTAAACCTATTCCCACCTTAAGCACGTATGTATTGGATAAATATCAAAAATTGGTGCCCATTGGAGTTGCCGGCGAGTTATGTGTTGGCGGAGCCGGTGTTGCCAGGGGATATTTAAACCGCCCGGAATTGACCGCTGGAAAGTTTGTATTAGCTCATAGCTCATGGCTCATAGCTGATAGGAGGGAGAAGAGAGTAAGCAGTTCTGGAGAGCTTCCATTGAGCTATGAGCTATCAGCTATGAGCTACTTCTACAAAAGCGGAGACCTGGCTCGTTTGTTACCCGATGGCGATATAGAGTATTTAGGCCGCATCGACACCCAGGTCCAGGTCAGGGGGCACCGGGTAGAGCCCGGGGAGATCGAGAATCAACTCCTTTCTCATCATGATATAAAAGATGCTGTGGTCATAGAGCGAAAAGATAAAGGAGGAGACAGTTGTCTCTGTGCCTATATCGTGGGAGTAGACCTGGGAGCGTCTGGGGCAGAGCGTGAAGAACCGGCGTGCTGCGGTCTCGATGTCAGTGAATTACGGCATTATTTATCCCAAACACTCCCCGATTATATGATACCTTCCTTTTTTGTCTCCATAGAGAGCATACCGCTGACCCCCAACGGAAAGGTAGACAGAAAGGCGCTTCCCGCTCCTGAGATTCAAACAGGAGAAGGATATGTGGCACCTCGTAATGAATTGGAAAACAAATTGGTGGAGATATGGTCGGAAGTTTTGGCCCTGGACAAAGATAGGATCGGCATCGATGCCAATTTCTTTGAATTGGGTGGACATTCCTTGAAAGTAACGGTTATGATAGCGAAGGTCCATGAAGAACTTGGAGTAAAAGTGCCCTTAACCGAGGTATTTATCACCCCTTTCATTCGTGGACTTGCCCAATATATACATACCGCGGACAGGGAGCAGTATGCACCCCTGGAACCGGTGGGTGAAGGTGAATATTACGATGCGTCTTATGCCCAGCACCGGTTGTGGATTATTTGCCAGTTCGAGGATGAATCGACAGCTTATAATATCCCCGGTGCCTTTATTATCGAAGGAGAATTAAATATCGATGCCTGGGAATGGGCGCTTCAACAATTGGTGAACCGTCATGACGGGTTTCGGACGGCATTTATTTCTATTAATGGCGGACCCAAACAAACGATTTTAAAGCACCTGGAATTTAAGCCGGTGCATGTTGATTTGCGTGAGTTGGTCCCCGGGGAAAAAGAAGAAGAGGCAAAAAACCTGTTCACGGAAGTTGCCAATAAACCCTTTAACCTGGAGCAGGCCCCGCTCTTTCGGGTAACCCTGGCCCGATTGGAAGATGAAAGGTATTTACTTATTTTTAATATGCATCATATTGTTTCCGATGCCTGGTCCCTGGGAACACTGGTACGGGATTTTTCCGCTTTATACAATGGGTTTTCTTCCTGGGAAAATAAAGAAGGGCCGCTTTTACCGCTGCGATTCCAGTATAAGGATTATGCCGCCTGGCACAACCGGTTGGTGGAATCCGATACGTTTTCCCAGGCGGAACGTTTCTGGCTGGAAAAATTCAAAGATAAACCCAATGGTATGGAACTGCCCCTTGATCATTCCAGGAAAGCGCGGCAAACCTTTAACGGGGGGACGGTAAATTTCATGATTGACCGGGGAACGGCGTTAAAATTGAAAGCCCGCTGCCTTCAAGTGGATGCCACTCTTTTCATGGGTATATTGGCTGTATTGCATGTTTTACTGTATAAATATACCGGTCAGGCGGATATCATTATAGGTTTACCGGAGGTTGGCCGCAGGCACCCGGAATTGTATGATATTGTGGGTTTTTTTGTCAATACCCTGGTTTATCGTCATACCGTTGAGCCGGGTGAGGCATTCGCAGCGCTCCTGGAAAAAGTCAAACAGGCAGCCGTGGATTGTTACCAACACCAGGATTACCCCTTTAACATGCTGGTGGAAAAGTTGGAATTGGATAGGGACATCAGCCAATCCCCTTTATTTAATGTGATGTTGTCTCATAATAATACGGATGTGCAGGGCGGCGCTAATGAGTGGAGAATGGAAGGCGTAACTGTCCGGCCTTATGCAGAAACGGATGAGTTTAATATGAGTGTATTCGATCTCATCTTTTTCACCAGGGAGTTGGGGGAAGTGGATCATGTGGATGGTTTTATTATGTACAACAGCGATTTGTTTGACCGGTCCACTATCGAGCGGATGGCGCGGAATTTGCAAACCTTGGTGAAACACATTGTGAACAATTCCAGCCAGCCGGTCCATGCGTTAAGTTGCATTTCTCCTGACGAATATGAAACGATTATATATAAATTTAATAATAATGATTATGACTATCCCAAAAAGACGGTGCAGGAACTGTTTGAAGAGCAGGTCTTGAAATCCGCTGACGATACTGCGGTGGTGTATAATGAGAGGGAAATCTCTTATAATGATTTAAATCGCCAGGCCAATCAATTGGCCCATTACCTGAGGGAAGAATGCGGTATCCGGCCCAACCATATCGCGGCGATTGCCATTGATCGCTCCCTGGAATTGATTATTGCCATATTGGGGATATTAAAATCCGGCGGCGGTTATTTATCCATTGATCCCAATTACCCTGAGGACCGGGTTTTACATATGCTCATTGACAGCCGCTGCCGGGTGTTGATTCAAGACAAAGCCCGTCCGGAACTGTTTGGCAATTATGACGGCAGGATTTTGCATATCTTAGATGATTGGCAAACCATCGCCCGCCAGCTGGCAGAGAACCCGGAAACGGTTAACAGCATGGGGGACACCATTTATGTGATTTATACCTCCGGTTCCACCGGTACTCCCAATGGTGCGATGCTGTCGCAGGATCTTTTAGCCAACTTGATACGTTGGCAGCGTGAGAAAACCACAATTAATGATTCGCTGCGCTGTTTACAATTCACCACCACCAGTTTTTGTGTTTCTTTCCAGGAAATCATGATGACCCTGACCTCCGGCGGTCAATTGTATCTTATTGGCGAAGTGGAACGGCAGGATATCGATTATTTGATGGATTTTCTCTCCCGGAATGAAATCGAGAACCTGTATCTACCCTTTTCCTATCTCAACTTTTTATTTAACGAGTCCAACCGTTTTGGTCCCTCTTTTGAGCACAGCTTAAAACACATTATTACCGCCGGTGAGCAGTTGAAGATCACCTCGGGTTTAAAAACCTTTTTGGAGCAGAATCCCCGGGTACAATTACACAATCACTACGGTTCTTCGGAGATGCACGTGGTTACCTCGTATACCCTGGATACCGGTACTGCTTCGGTGATGCCGGTGCCCCCGGCAGGGAAACCCATTGCCAATACCAAAATCTATATCCTGGATGAGTATCGCCATCCTGTTCCCATCGGTGTATGGGGTGAGTTATGCATTGCCGGTTGTTCTGAAGTTCCAGGATACATTAATAATAAAACCTTAACCGATAAAAAACTCTTAAAGCATCCGCTGCTGCCGCCCGGTGACAATAAACGGTTGTATATCTCCGGCGATATCGGCCGCTGGCTGCCGGACGGCAATATCGAACTGAAAGGACGAAAAGATTCCCAGGTCAAAATCCGGGGGTTCCGGGTGGAACTATGTGAAATCGAAAGTAAAATACTGGCCATCGATAGGGTTAAAGACTGTGTCGTGGAAGTCAAAACCGATAAACACGGACAAAAATTCCTGGTGGCTTATGTGGTAAAAGAAAATATCGACGTATCTGAAATCAAGAGAATCATTAATGCTTATTTGCCCCAACACATGGTCCCCCAATTCATGGTGCTGGATAGTTTGCCCTTGATGCCCAACGGTAAAGTTGACCGGGAGCGGTTACCGGACCCGGAAGCAAGACAGGAATCGGTCCGGCAGGTGGATACCCGGCAAATATCCCGTTTACTGGAAGAGGGTCAATTTAAGACCATCCCCTGGCAGGGCGACGGGATTTTCTTAGATAAAGACGCCCTGGAAAACTTCCTTGCCCACCTGGCTTATATTGTAGAGGACGAGTTTTTAGGAGAACGCTTACCCCTGGCCGGTGTGGATATAGAGATGTTACCGGGTGACCGGGTTTTTGCTAGACCGCCGTCTAAGAAGGAACCGGTGCTTACCGTCCCCCGTCGGCAGATTACTGATTTTGACAGCCTGTCCATACCGGATCGTTCTTTAGTGGATTATGAAAAATACGGCAAACGCATCGGCCTGGCCATGGTCAAGCATACTATCAGTATCCAGGCCACCCGTGGGTGTCCGTATAATTGTTTGTACTGCCATAAAATCTGGCCCAAGCGCCATGTGGTACGTTCCGCCGCACATATTTTTAAGGAGCTGCAGCTTTATTACAATATGGGGTTCCGCCGGTTTGTATTCGTGGATGATATCTTTAACCTGGATGTCAAAAACAGCAAGGAATTTTTCCGCATGATTATCGATAACGGGTTAGACGTTCAGTTATTTTTCCCCAACGGTTTGCGGACAGATTTATTGACCAGGGAATACATCGACCTGATGGTAAAAGCCGGGACGGTTTCCCTGGGACTTGCCCTGGAGACCGCTTCCCCCCGGCTGCAGAAATTGATCAAAAAGAACATGAACCTGGACAAACTCCGGGAAAACGTGGAGTATTTATGTGAAAAATACCCCCGGGTGATTCTCGAACTCTTCCTGATGCACGGCTTCCCCACGGAAACCCGGGAGGAAGCCCGTATGACCCTGGATTTTCTTAAACGTTTAAAGTGGGTGGATTTTCCTTACTATCACCTGTTAAAAATCTATCCCCATACCGACATGGCAGAAATGGCCGTGCAAAACGGCATCCCGGAACAAGCCATCCTCAACTCCGCCAATCTCGCTTTTCATGAACTGCCGGAAACACTGCCCTTTGAAAAGAGTTTTACCCTGGGATGCCAGGCCGATTTTCTCAACAATTATTTCCTGTTAAAAGAGCGGCTGCTGGCGAAATTGCCTTATCAAATGAAGGTACTCACCGATGATGAAATCGTGCAGAAATACAACAGCTATTTGCCTGTTTCCATAACCACCATCGATGATTTATTGGACGTTGTGGAAATAAAGCGTGAGGAATTGGCCGGGGAGTTTCTTGATGACCGTACGTTTGCAGTGACTGGTTTGCAGGGAAAAATGAAAGAACATTTCCCCGCATCAATGGAAGATGAGAATGGGCTCCGGGTGCTGCTGCTGGATACGTCTCAATTTTTCACCCGGGAACGGGATATCCTCTATGATGGAGTTGAGCCGCCGCTGGGGTTGATGTATTTGCTTACTTATTTGCAGCAGGAATTCGGCAGCAGCGTGACCGGGAAGATTGCCAAATCCCGAATTGATTTTGACAATTTCGCGGAACTAAGAATCTTACTTGAAGAATTTCAACCGGATATGATCGGGATTCGCACCCTCACTTATTATAAAAATCTCTTTCATCAAACCGTATCATGGATTCGCCAGTGGGGATTTACCGGTCCCCTTATTGCCGGGGGACCCTATGCCACCAGCGATTATGAAACCGTCCTCCAGGATAAAAATATCGACCTGGTGGTAATGAGTGAAGGGGAAATAACCTTTGCCCAACTGATCGGCAAGATGATAGAAAATGGCGGTCAATTTCCTTTGGAAGAGGAATTAAAAACCATTGACGGTATTGCCTTTGTACCCGGCGAAAAAAGGCCTTTCCCGGGAACCGGGCAAGAAGTAGAGTACCCGGCTGCATCCTGTATTCTCCCCCGGACACAGGGACAGGTACTGGAAGCATTGGTACAGGGTGGCCCTTTAAGTCAGTTGCCTTCCTTCGGCGATGGCAGCATCGGTTTAGTGGAATTTTATAAAAAACAGGAAAGCGAACCGGGAGAAGCTTCGCTTTTTATCCGGCTGCGGGTGGACGGTTCGCTCCTGGAAGGTCAAAAGATGGCGGCCAGTCAATTGCCGCGGGATGAAACCGAAGAAAAACTGGCAGAAATATGGGCCAATGTGTTGGAGATCGAAAAGCAAAGTATCGGCATTGAAGACAATTTCTTCGAATTGGGTGGGCACTCGTTAAAAGCCACCACCATGGTCTCGCAAATCCATAAAGAATTGAACGTAAAAGTACCGCTGGTGGAGATGTTCAAGTCGCCCACTATCCGGGGGTTAGCGGATTATATCCGGGGAATGGCCCGGGAGCAGTTCACAGCCGTCGAAGCCCTGGAGAACAAAGAATACTACCCGTTATCCTCGGCGCAGCAGCGAATGTATATCCGCCAGCAACTGAAACCCGAAGATACCGGTTACAATAATCCCACGATCCTGCTGCTGGAAGGAGAATTAAATAAAAAGAAATTGGAAGAGACCTTCATGTATTTGATCCGCAGGCATGAGAGTTTGAGGACCTCTTTTGAGACGGTGGATGAGACACCGGTCCAGGTAATCCATAACAAAGTGGATTTTGAGATTGAGTTTTATGATGCAGCCGCTAAGAACGCGAAGGAACGCGAAGAGATAATTATAAGAAATTTCGTACACCCGTTTGATTTGACAAAGGCCCCCTTGATTCGTGTCGGATTGATTGAAGTAAAGGAGAAAAAACACATCGTGATGTTTGATATGCATCATATTATTACGGATGGGGTTTCGTTGCGGATATTTGCCGAAGAGTTCATGGCGTTGTACGGCGGGGAAGAATTGCCGGAGCTGCGGCTCCAATACAGGGATTTCACCCAATGGCAGAACCGGTTGTTGGCATCCGGGGAAATGGAGAAACAGGAAGCCTATTGGTTGAAGCGGTTTGCAGGGGACATACCGGTCTTGGAAATACCCACGGATTTTCCCCGGCCGTCTCTTTTGGGTGGTGAAGGCGGTAATGTCTCGTTTGAGATTGACAGCCAATTAACCGCGGCAATCAAACAAGTTGGTGCCGAAACCGATGCCACCGTGTTTATGGTGTTGTTGAGCGTATGCAATATATTGCTGGGCAAATACAGCGGCCAGGAAGATATTACTATCGGTTCCAGTATTGCCGGAAGGCGGCATGCAGACCTGGAGAATATCATCGGCATGTTTGTCAATATGCTGGCCGTGAGGAACCGGCCCGCAAAGGATAAAATCTTCCTGGATTTCTTAACAGAAGTCAGGGAAAATGCGTTTGACGCCTACAGCAACCAGGATGTCCAGTTCGACGAGCTGGTGCGAAAATTGGAACTCCAGGGAAATCCCGGTAGAAACCCCTTGTTTGATGTGGTATTTAAGCTCCAGAACATGGATATCCCGGAAATCATCATCCCGGGATTGGTTTTAAAACCTTATGGGGAATATAATGAGCCCGGGGCGCGGTTTGACCTGGTAATCGGTGCAACCGAGTCCGGGGAAAGAATTATCATGGATTTTAATTATTCCAGTGATTTATTTAAGCGGTCCACCATCGAGGATATGGCAAAACATTTTCTCGAAGTCCTGGAACAAATACTTGAGAACCCGCGGGGCCGGTTGAAAGATATCGATATATCCATGAAGTTGAGGGCGGCAAAATCCAGGGTTCAGAAAGAAGAAGCAGTCTTTGGATTTTAATATGAAAGATCAAGACAGTTCGGTTAAACGTGACTTATCCATTGCCTCGCAACGGTATGCATCGGAAGGCGATTATTGGATGAATAAGCTCTCCGGCCAGTTGGTTAAGAGTTTTTTTCCTTATGATGTGAATAAGCCTGCCCAGGAAACCCAAAAGGTGTGGGATGAGGTGAAATTCAAGTTTTCAGACGATATGTTTGCCCGGTTGATGAAGTTAAGCAATGGGTTTGACTATACCCTGCATATGATTTTTACGGCAGCGGTGGTGGTATTGCTGCATAAGTATTCACAGGATGAGAACCGGGATATTATAGTGGGTGCGCCGATTTATAAGCAAGACAGCGATGAAGAGTTTATCAATACGGTGTTGGCTGTAAGGAGCCAACTAGGGGAAGATATGACCTGCAAAGAGCTGCTGCTGGACGTGCGGCAAACCATCATGGAAGCGGATGAAAACCAGAATTATCCCCTGGAAACACTATTGTATCATTTGGATTTACCCGGTCCTGACGGTCATTTTCCCTTGTTTGATGCGGCGGTTTTGTTGGACATCATTCATGAAAGGAAATATCTCAGTGACATCGCTTTAAATATGGTTTTCTTTTTCACCCGGAAGAACGATGCCATCGAAGGGACTTTGGAATACAATCCTGCCCTGTATCATAAAACCACGGTGGAACGGATCATGAATCATTTTTTAATGGTTCAGCAGCAGATGCTGGATGATATCGATGGGAAAATATCCGGTATCCACTTGTTGACCGGGAAAGAAAAACAGCAGTTGTTGGAAGAATTTAACGACACTGCGTTGGCATACCCGAAACATAAAACCCTTATCGATCTGTTTGCGGACCAGGTATCTGGAACGCCTGACGGCGTTTCTGTAGTTGGCAGTTGGCAGTTGGCAGTTGGCAAGGGGGAAAGGGTCGGTGAAGTGGTGCAGTTAACATATAAGCAATTGAATCAAAAGTCGGATCAATTAGCCTATATGTTAAAGGAAAAAGGTGTCCTGGCGGACGATATTGTGGCAATTATGGTAGAACGTTCCGTGGAGATGATTATAGGAATCATTGGTATCATCAAGGCTGGCGGTGCCTATTTGCCCATTGATCCCGATTATACCCGGGAACGCATCGATTACATAATAAAAGACAGCAAAGCAGGGGTTTTGGTGAGTGAGTTGAGTGAGGTAAGTAAGGTGAGTGGGGAGATTGAAGTGGTTAAACCCAGTGAACTGAGCGAGGAACTCCCCACTCACCTTACTCACCTTACTCACCTTACTCACCCTACTCAACTATGTTACGTTCTTTACACTTCCGGTTCTACTAGTGAACCTAAGGCAGCCATGATCCGGCACGGCAATGTACATAATCTTATTTTAGGATTAAATCAGTGCATTTACCGGCAATATGGTGAGGGTTTAAAGGTGGCGTTGGTTTCACCTTATTATTTTGATGCGTCGGTAAAGCAGATATTTGGGGCGCTGCTGCTGGGGCATTGTTTACACATTGTACCGGAGAATGTTCGTGTTGACGGCGGGCTTTTAATGGATTATTTTGCCGTGCACTGCATCAATGTTTCCGACGGCACACCCACGCACCTGCGGCTGCTGTTGGAAAGTTGTATGACCAATACATTTCCATTTTTTGTCAGGCATTTTATTATCGGTGGGGAAGCGTTGCCGAAGAAAGTGGTAGAGGATTTTTTTAACCGGTTTGACGGTAGGACGCCGAAAATTACCAATATCTATGGTGTGACCGAATGTGCCGTGGATTCTACTTTTTATGAAATATCCAATGAAAAGCTTCATGCCTATGATACGTTTCCCATTGGTAAGCCCATGCCCAATTCGGTCCTATATATTTTGGACCGGGAAGACAGACCGCAGCCCGTGGGCATTGTGGGGGAATTATGTATCGCGGGCGACGGTGTTGGGCAGGGTTATATGAATAGACCTGAACTGACGGCTGAAAAATTTGTCGATTATAAGTCCCATATGTCCTATAGGACCTATAGCTCCTACAAAACCGGAGACCTGGCCCGTTGGCTGGAGGAGGGTAACATAGAATTTGCCGGGAGAATTGATCACCAGGTTAAAATCAGGGGTTACCGGTTGGAATTGGGTGAAATTGAGAACCGGCTGCTGCGCTATGAGAAATTAAAAGATGCTGTGGTAGTGGCAAGGGCTGATAGAAACGGGGATTCTTTCTTGTGTGCTTATGTGGTATGGAAGATGGAAAATGGGGATGCGGCGGAATTAAGGGCCTATTTATCGAGGTTTATACCGGATTACATGATACCTGCTCATTTTATCCACCTGGAAGAGGTGCCTTTGACTGCTAATGGAAAAGTGAACCGACGGGCGTTGCCTGAGCCGGAGATCACGGTGCAGGGTGTTTATATTGCACCTCGCGACAGTGTGGAGGAGAAATTGGTGGAAATATGGTCGGGGCTGCTGGACATCGGCTGTGACCGGCTCAGCATTGATGCTAATTTTTTTGAATTGGGCGGTCATTCCTTAAAAGCCACTATTCTTATTGCCAAAATTCATAAAGTTTTTGATACCCGCATACCTTTGCAAGCGATATTTGAAAACCCTACAGTGAGGGGAATATCCGGTTATATAAAACATAGTGTGAGAGATCAATTTGCTTCTATCCGGCCGGTGGAAGAAAGAGAGTATTATACTTTATCCTCGGCTCAAAAACGATTATACGTGGTCCAGGAGATGGACCTGGACATTGCCACTTATACCACATTGATGATTGTATTATTGGAGGGGGACGTGGACGCGGCTCGATTGAGAGGTGTGTTTTTGGAGCTTTTGCGGAGGCATGAGAGCTTAAGGACCTGGTTTGAGGTTATAGGTGGTGAGCCCAGGCAGAGGATTTCCCGGCAGGTGTCTTTTGAGCTGGAGGAGCACCGGATGACAGAGGCGGAAGGCATTGAGTTTGCGCGGGAAGCTTTTTCCAGGCCGTTTGTTTTATCTCAGCCCCCGCTGCTGCGGGTTGGGTTGATAGAAATCAAAAAAAGTCGGCACATCATGGTAATCAGCATTCATCATATTATTGCAGACGGCGCCTCTGTGGCACTATTGATGAGGGAGTTCATGCGGTTGTATGAAGGGGAACCATTATCGTTGCTGCGGTTAAGATACGTGGATTATTCCCATTGGCATAATAGTGAGGAACAACAGGAATGGATGAAGAAGCAGGAGCAGTACTGGCTCAAGCAGTTTGAACCAGCGGCCCCGAAGCTGTTTTTGCCCACGGATTTTCCCAGGCCGGCGCTGTGGAGCTTTGCCGGCAGCAGTATCGAGTTTCGCATCGGTAGTGAAGAAACCCGCAAAATAAAAGAACTGGTCTTTCAAGAAGACGTTACCATGTATATGTTTTTGCTGGCTGTATTTAATGTATTCTTATTTAAAATTACCGGGCAGGAAGATATCCTGGTAGGCACACCTGTTGCCAACCGCAGGCATGCGGACCTGGAGCCCATTGTGGGTATGTTTGCCAATATTGTGGTGATGAGAAATGCTCCCCAACGTGATCGATCGTTTCGATCTTTTTTGCATGAAGCCAGGAAAAAAACATTGGCGGCTTTTGATAACCAGGACTATCAATTTGAGGATTTAGTTGACCGGGTAATGGCAGAAAAGGACATTGCCCGTCATTCGTTATTTGATGTATTATTTTCGCTGCAAAATATGGGATTTCCTTCTGTGCGCTTAAGCAATTTGCAGGTGACGCCGGTAGATCATACCCTTTGGGCATCGCGTGCAGACCTGGTATTTGTTGCTTTTGAAGACAGTGATGGGTCGCAAATCCATGTGCTGGTGGAATACAGCACCAAATTGTTTAAACCGGGAACCATCCGTTTGTTTATCACGATTTTTAACGAAGTCCTTGCCGCGGTCCTGGAGGATGCGGGTAGACGCTTACAGGATATCGAGGTCTCTGGCGGCGATTGGGAAGAGAGAAGAAAAGAATACCTGGACAGGGAAAAGGAGCGTGAGGAAGCGTATAAGCAGGAGGATTATATTCCTCCCCGGGACCCCTGCCAGGAGAAACTGGCAGTCATCTGGTCGGATATATTAAAAAAGGAAAAAGAGAGCATCGGTATTGACACTGATTTTTTTAAGATTGGGGGGAATTCCTTAAAAGCCAGTACCCTGGTGGCGCGGATTCACCAGGAGTTTGAAGTCAGGATTCCTTTGAAAGCGATGTTTGCTTCTCCCACGATACGGCAATTGGCCCAAATGATGGCAAAAGCTGAAAAAGAAAAATATATCGCCGTGGAAGCAGCCGAGAAAAAAGAGTACTATAGTTTGTCGTCGGCCCAGATGAGACTGTTCATCCTGGACCAGCAAGGAAGTCCCAATACCGCCTATAATACTAGCTCAGCAGTAAAGATAACCGGACCGTTGAATAGGGATACCCTGGAGCAAACCTTTTATGCCCTGCTCAGGAGACATGAAAGTTTGCGCACCTCTTTTCATTGGCTAAAAGGAGAACCCCTGCAAATAGCTGCGGAAGAACCGCGATTTAACCTGGAATATTTTGATTTGACCGGGGATAAAAACCTGGAACAGGTGATAAAAGACTTTGTCAGACCCTTTGATTTAAGTCAACCCCCTTTATTCCGGGTAGGATTGATTAAACTTTGGCACCGGGAACATGAACATTTGCTGGTAGTGGATATGCATCATATTATTTCCGACGGCGTCTCCATAGATATCCTGGTAAAAGAGTTTCTCCATTTGGTTGGCGGAAAAGAACTCCCGGGATTACGGGTTCAATACAAAGATTTTTCCCAATGGGAAAAGCGGTTTTTTGCCGGCCCTGTGTTTCAACAGCAGGAAAAATCCTGGTTGGAAACCTTAAGCGGTGAACTCCCCCATTTGCAAATGCCCCTTGATTTTAGAAGACCTGAAAAGCAAACCTTTATTGGTAAATATGTTCCCTTTACCATTCCCGGGGAAGTCGCGGAAAAGTTAAATATACTGGCGGAAGAGAGCAATGTTACCCTCAATATCCTGTTTTTATCGATTTATTTCCTGCTTCTTTACAAGTACAGTAACCAGGAAGATATCATTGTGGCTTCAGTGGTAAGCGGAAGAAATCATGCGGACCTGGAACATGTCATCGGCATGTTTGCCAATTCGCTGCCCCTCAGGAACCGCATTGATCCCGGCAGTACCTTTTTGGAGTTTTTGGTGTCTTCGGGTCAGCGGGTCCTGGCTGCCTATGAAAACCGGGATTATCCCCTGGAGAAAATGATAGACCTGTTGAATATTCCTGTCGATTTTTCCAGGAATCCTATCTTTGACACCATGTTAGCGTTTCATAATGAATTAAACCCATTGGATTCCGGTCACCTGGAAATAGCCGGTTTGGAATTTACCGCTTATCCGTTAAACCGCGAAGCAGCGAAATTTGATTTTAAGATGGATGTGGTTATGGGCAGCGCAGGGGAGTTGGCCTGTTCCCTGGAATATAACACCCATCTATTTAAAGAAGAAACAAGCCTGGGCTTTATCCGGCATTTTCAACGCCTCATCGATGAGGTATTGGCAAAACCGGGACAGAAAATAGTTGATATCGACATATTTACAGAAGAAGAAAAATTGGAATTATCCGGGAAGAGGAAACTCAATACCCCGGCAAAAAAGAAATCACTTCGCCTGGTGGTCAGTGCCACATTTACTTCGGAGCCCATCGAGGACTACATATTATGGTGGGGAGAACAGTTCGGCCTGGACATTGATCTGGTCTTTGCGTCTTACAACCAGGTATTCCAGGAGTTATTGGACGAAGAGAGCCTGTTATCCTCAAACAGGGGAATCAACCTGTTATTGATTCGTTTTGAAGATTGGATTCGTGACCTGGATGAAGGGGATGAGGTCAAATGCAGTAAGCTGGAAAGAGATTTCCAGGATTTGACCCGGATAATAACAAATAAAGAAACAGTATCTCCCTATATTGTGGGTTTATTTCCCGTATCCACTCATCTTTCATTGAGCCGGGTCCTGAAGGATTACCTGGAAGACTTGAACCGGCGCTGGAAAAAGCTGGTGGAAGAGACTAAAAATTTCTATGCCCTGGATTTTACGCAGTTGGAGAAGACTTTTCAGGTGGGTGAGGTCTTTGATCTCCTCATGGACAAAGAGGGGCATTTGCCTTTTACTCATGAATATTATGCTGCATCAGGCACCCGGATTGCCCGGGAGGTATGTGCCTTAATCAATCCCCCCTTTAAAGTGATAGTGCTGGATTGTGATAATACGTTGTGGAAAGGGGTCTGCGGTGAAGACGGTGCATTGGGAGTAAAAGTGGAACTGCCTTATCTTCACCTGCAGCGCCTGATGCTGCAAAAATATGATCAGGGAATGTTATTGGCCCTGTGCAGCAAGAATAACGAAGCCGATGTCCGTGAGGTTTTTGACAGGAATCCCGGGATGCTTTTAAAGGAAGAGCATTTTGTAGACTGGAAGATTAATTGGCAGCCCAAATCGAGGAATCTCAAGGAATTGGCCCGGGATTTAAATCTTGGCATCGATAGTTTTGTATTTATCGATGACAGCCCGGTGGAATGTGCGGAGGTGATGTCCAACTGCCCGGAGGTATTAACCCTGTGTTTACCTGGTGATGCGGACAGCATACCGGTTTTCCTGGAGCATGTCTGGGCATTGGATAAAGTGATGGTAACACCTGAAGATAAGCAGCGAACCCGCATGNNTGACGGTAACATCTGAAGATAAGCAGCGAACCCGCATGTACCGGGCGGAAAAGGAACGCCGGCAAGCCAGGGAAGACACCCTGTCCTTAAATGATTACCTCAGCCGGTTGGAACTTAAAACCGGTTTTAATACCATGAACCCGGACCAGGTGGGCCGGGTATCCCAGTTAACCCAGCGGACCAACCAATTTAATCTAAGCACCATACGCCGGGAAGAAGGTGAAATTATCGCGTTATCGAGACGTCCGCGTACCCGCTGCTGGGTGGTGGAAGTTTGTGACCGGTTCGGGGACTACGGGTTGGTGGGCGTGGTGATAACTATAGAGAAAGACGATCATTTGTTTATCGACACTTTCCTGCTCAGCTGCCGGGTCCTGGGAAGGGGCGTGGAACAGGCCATATTGGTCTGTCTGAAAAAATATTGCCGGGAGTGCGGGTTGACCCAATTAAAAGCCGATTATTACCCCACCCCTAAAAATAAACCCTTTTACGAATTTTTACAGCGAACCTGGAACAAAGAGCAGGAAGAGGAAGACCATACCACCTACAGTTTAAAAACCGAACAAATCCCGGAAACCCAGGAATTCGGTGAACTCTACTACCAGGCCGCCTTTCCAGAGGAATTAAACCAGGAACCCCAGGAAACCATAGATATCCTGGCGGACCACACGGCTGTTGCGGTGGTGGATATCCGGGAGGCTGTATCTGATTATCGTAACCTGGGCTATACCTGCGGTGATATCATCATAGATCCGCTGCAAAAGGTAAAACTGGTCATGTGTCATCAATCCGGCTTTGATTCTATTGAACTGGTATCTCCCCTGGACCGTCAATCTCCCACTGCTTACGTTGTAGAACAAAATGGAGATATCCCTTATCACCCCTGTTACCGGGTACGGGATATCCGGCAAATCTTAACGGGCTTGGAACAGGAAGGTATTGCTTTTGAAATCGTGAGCGAAACAAAACCTGCCGTATTGTTCGATAATAAAGATGTTATATTTATCCAGGTCCGGCATGTGGGTCTGGTGGAATTCCTGGAGCACAGGGATGGGGATTTTAACGTAAATGTGAATGCCGGAGAAGAAACCAGGCACAATGCGCTGCAAATCGTTGTGGCAGACGCTGAAGCGGCATTGAAATTTTATAAATACCTGGGCTATTCGGTCATCAAGACCATCAATGATGGAAAACAGGTAACCGTCACGCTAACCAAAAGCGGGGCCGGTTATATAGATTTGATTGTTCCCGGGCCAACCGCAGTGGAAGAGCGCCAATTTCTCGACCAAAACGGTCCTCATCCGTTCCGGTTGGTCTTTTTTGGTTTATCACCAAAAAACATGGAAAATCCTGCCCCTGCTCACTATATCCTGTTTCAATCACGGGAACAGGAATACAAACAGCCTGATGAAAAGCAAGCGATTTCAATATCTCATCACCAATGGGACGTATACGGCCTTGACCAGGACAACCTGCTGCATAAAAATCACCTGCTGCCTCTCCGGTACTTTACGGCAGCGAAATTACTGACGCTGCCCCTTTTTAAAGTCAGGCAGCCGCGATTAGAAACCGTTGAATACCAGGAACCGCGCAGTGAACTGGAAGTCCGGTTGGTTAACCTGTGGAAAGAAATATTAAGAATAGAGATATTAGGAATCAACACCTCTTTCTTTAAAGCCGGGGGTAATTCTCTTAAAGCCGTTATGATGTTGTCAAAAATAGAAAAGGAGCTGGATGCCGCATTAAGTTTAAGAGAGGTATTTAACCATCCCACCGTCAAAAAGCTGGCCTTATATATTGAAAATAATAGTAGAAAAAGCGAATTTTCCACTCTAAAACCGGCAGAGAAAAGAGACAGGTATCCATTATCAGCGGCCCAAAAAAGATTGTATTTCCTGCAATTGATGAACCCGGAGGATACCACGTATAATATCCCCATAACCCTGCAATTGCAAGGGAGCATCGATATAGAGTTAATGGAAGAGGCGTATCGAAAGCTGGTGCAGCGGCATGAGAGTTTGAGAACCTCGTTCCGGGTGGTGGATGGGGACCCGGTGCAGCTGATCCGTGACCGGGTAGAATTTAAAATTGAATATTTTAATTTAGCCACGAAGGACACGAAGGAACACGAAGAACATGAAGAAGCAAAGGATATTATTTCCTCTTTCCTTCGGCCCTTTGATTTAGCGAAGGCGCCCTTGATGCGGGTAGGATTAATAAAAACCGGTTGGGATGAACATGTGTTTATCGTGGACATGCATCATATCGTAACGGATGGGATTTCTATACTCTTACTGGTCAGCGAGTTCTTGACCCTGTACAACGGTGGTAAGGAGGAATCGTTACCGGGAATTGCTATCCGGTACAGGGATTACTGTTTATGGCAAGACAACCTTCTTCAACGGGAAATAATGAAAAAACAGGAAGTTTATTGGTTAGAGAAATTCAAGGGGGACATACCGGTACTGAGGCTGCCAACGGATTACCCCCGGCCTGAGATAAAAAGTAATAAAGGCGCTTATGCAGGTTTTGAAATTGAGCCTGGTACGGCGGAAAAATTAAGGGCGCTGGCAATAAAAGAAGATGCCACCATGTTCATGGTGATACTTACCATATTCGATATCCTGCTGTTTAAGTTGAGTCGCCAGGAAGATATCATCGTGGGAACCGTCACTGCCGGACGCAGGCATCAAGATTTAGAAAATATCGTGGGAATGTTTGTCAATACACTGGTTTTGAGAAACTATCCCAAAGATGAAAAATCCTTTAGCCAATGCTTAAAGGAAGTTAGGGAAACAACCCTGGAAGCCTTTGACAACCAGGATTACCAGTTTGAAGACCTGGTGGGAAATGTGCTGGAAAAAAGGGACCCCGGCCGAAATCCCCTGTTTGATGTGATGTTTATGTTTGGAGACCTGGACATCATAAGTATTCCGCAATTTTCAACTATATCTGCAATTGGAAATAAGACAGCGGTGCCGGAGGAAAGCGGTTTGAACGTACAACCCTATCGGTCAGGACGCGCGATAGCCAAGTTCGATATGCTTTTTACCGGTACGGATACCGGTGAAAAATTGGTCTTCTCTATCGGGTACTGCACGGATCTCTTTAAAAAAGAAACCATCGAGAGATTTATGACGTATTTTAAGGAAATTGTGTCGGAAGTGAAGGACAATGAATCGATTTTATTAAAGGATATTTCCATATCTCATAACCTGGTCATGGCAAAATCGAACCTTTACCTGGACCAGGAAAGTGATTTTGAATTTTAGAAAAATAAGGGAGTTATAAATATGCTGGATAGAAGTTTTTCAGACAGGTTAGCACTGGCTGCTGCTCAAAATATCAAGGAACGCGATTACTGGCTGAGTCAATTGTCCGGGGAGCTGGTAAAAGCCACATTCCCATATGATTATAAAAAAGAAGAACATCAACGATCCGTTAGGGAACAGGTGGAATTCCGGTTCTCTGAAACGCTTTTTGAAAAGATAATGAAGTTAAGTAATGGAAAAGATGTAAAACTCCATATGATCCTGGTAACGGGATTGTTTATTTTGCTGCATAAATATAGCAATGGCGACACCTCCCGGAGCGATATTATGGTGGGATCGCCTATATTAACACAAGAAATTGATAGTGAATTTATCAATAGGGTCCTGGTATTCAGGAACCCGGTGGAAGATCATGTCACCTTTAAAGAGCTGCTGCTGCAAGTAAGGGAAACCATAATCCAGACCAATGAAAATCAAAATTACCCCATGGAAATCCTCCTGGAACAGTTAGGCCTGCCCGCTGCCGGCAGGGAGTTTCCTTTATTTGACGTGGTCATTTTGCTTGAGAGTCTTCACGATAAACGGTATATAGAGGATATTCAATACAACATGTTGTTTTCTTTTTCCAGGACAGGAGATTGTGTCAAAGGTTTCCTGGAGTATAATTCATTGTTGTACCATGAACGTACGGTAAAACGAATTACCCGTCATTACATGCATGTATTGGACCAGGTTCTTGCGGATGTAAACAGGCAAATATCCCGGATCGATTTATTGACGGAGGATGAAAGGCAGCAGGTATTATTTGATTTTAATGACAAAGAAACGGAATATCCGCAGGATAAAACCATCCATGAACTGTTTGAAGAACAGGCAGAGAGAACACCTGACGGCGTGGCTTTAGTTGGCAGTTGGCAGTTGGCAGTTGGCAAAAGAGAGAGAATCGAAGAACACATTCAATTCACTTACCGGGAATTAAATCGGAAATCCAATCAACTGGCCCATTTATTAAGAGAGAAAGGAGTTCGGCCCGACACCATCGTAGGAATCATGGTGGAACCTTGTATTGAAATGTTTATCGGGATTCTGGGCATATTAAAATCAGGCGGTGTTTATTTGCCCATCGACCCGGATTATCCGCAGGATACTGTTATTCAATTGGCCTCTTTTGCCTTTGATGTGTTTGTGGAAGAAGTATTTCCCATTTTATTAAGGGGCGGGAAAATCCTCATTCCCCATTTATCCCAATTGGTGGATATGAATTTATTATCCTGTTTAATTCTTAAGCAGGCTGTGAGTATCATTGATTGCACACCGTTGTTATTGAATGAGTTTAATAAATTTAATGGGGATAACCGCCTGGGAAATGTAAGGCTCTTCATCAGCGGTGGAGATGTGTTAAAGAGAGAGTATGTGGACAATCTTTTAAAAATTGAAAACGCAAAGGTTTATAATACCTATGGTCCCACGGAAAGCACTATATGTGCAGCCTATTATGATTATACGCAGTCGGGTAAGGCGGACTCTTTCTTTTCCATTCCCATCGGTACCCCCGTATCCAATTACCGGATTTATATCCTGGATAGAAATGGCAGTCCGGTACCCATAGGTGTAACCGGTGAATTATGTGTATCCGGTGCAGGGATCACGAGGGGATATTTGAACCGACCGGAATTAACCGCGGAGAAGTTTATAGAATATAGGTCCTATAAGACCTATAGGACCTATAGATCCTACAAAACCGGGGACCTGGCTCGTTGGTTGGAGGATGGAAACATTGAATTTTCAGGCAGGATTGACCACCAGGTAAAAATAAGAGGATTTCGCATTGAATTGGGAGAAATCGAGAATCATTTGTGTGGTTATGAAGGTGTAAAAGAGGCAGTGGTAACAGCCCGAGGCGATGAAACCGGTGATAAGTATCTCTGTGCTTATATTGTGTCTGGTAATGGGGGTATGAATTTCTCTAAAGTGAGGGAATATTTGTTAAGGCATTTACCTGCTTATATGGTACCGGCGCATTTTGTACTTATTGATGATATCCCCTTAAACCGGAACGGCAAAGTGGACCGGAAGCGTTTACCTGTACCGGAAGTTATCTCTGCCAAAGAATATGTGCCTCCCCGGACAGCGATAGAAAAACAACTAACAAACATATATTCTGAAATATTGCAATTTGAGAAGGAGAAAATCGGTGTTAATGATGATTTCTTTGAATTAGGAGGAAACTCACTGCGATTGATAAAACTAACCACAAGGATACATGAGGTTTTCAACACTCGCATGCCCATGACGCAGATATTTAGAAATTCTACCATAAAGCAAATATCGAACCATATTTTAGGTAGTAAAATCACCGGAGACGAGGAAGAAAACCCGGTATTACTTAATAAAAAGAAGGAGAAAAGCATATTTTGCTTTCCCCCAGCCATCGGGTATGGCCTGGCTTATATGGAATTTGCTGCTTTCCTGGAAGACTATTCTGTTTATGCGTTTAACTTTATCGAAGAGATGGAAAAGTATATCGATGCGATCCTTCGGATTCAACCGGAGGGTCCCTTTGTATTATTGGGGTATTCGGCAGGTGGCAAATTGTGTTTGAAAGCAGCGAATTTATTGGAAAAAAAAGGGTATAACGTATCCCATCTTATTTTGGTGGAATGTTACCTGGACGTGGATAGGGTCAAGTCAGAGGGTTTCGAGGATAGAGCCAGGAAATATTTTAATGATTTTAGAAATGCTCTAATAGAGCTGAAAGGTGAGTTTATGACAGAGAAAGCATTGAGAAGGGTAAAAAATTATCAAACCTTTTTTGCCCGTCTGGATGATTTTGAACCCGTTGATGCGCCGATTCATTTTATAAAAGCGGAAGATAAAGCGGAAATGAGTGAACCATTGGGGTGGGAAAGGTTAACCACTAAAGAATATCGTGTTTACAATGGATTCGGAAAGCACGAAGACATGTTAAGTCCCGCATATGTTGAAAGAAATGCGGAAGTTATTCGGAAAATATTAGATTGATATCGGGCCTGGAGAGAAAGTAACATTTTTATATATATTTTTGAAAATCCTTGACAATAGAGGTTGTAAATTTGTGGAGAAGTTACATGTTTATGGATTTACAACCAGCTCTTGTTTTGATATAAGTTGTTTGGACTCGCTCCCCCAAATTAGTTTCCCATTTTTCCATATTGGTTGAGAAAAATTCAGTGGCGGAAGCCTAAATTGGAGTAAAAGAAATATGAAGCAAAATATTCTTTTGGCACTGCTTCCCTTTTGGGAACCGCAAATTCCACCAATGGGCCTTGCCTGTCTCAAGGGGTATCTTGAGAAATTCGGCTGCAGGGTGCAAACCTTTGATGCCAATATTAAAGAGGAATTTAACGATATTTATCAACAATATTTCGATTGTTTGCAGGAGGGTATACCGGAAGATAAGCGGGGAAATTTTCACAATATCGGCCAGGAGGTTTTACGAAACCATATGATGGCCCATCTCAATTATACCGATGAGAAAGCATACCTGGAACTGGTAAAGATTTTGGTTTACAGTACCTTTTATATTACTATTGACGAAGATACGGTTCATTCGTTAAACCGGGTTGTTGAAGATTTTTACCGCTGCCTGGAAACGTATTTTCTTGAACTGCTGGGCAATGGTAACATCGATGTGCTGGGTTTGTCTGTGTTCAAAGGAAATCTCCCGGCGTCGATGTTTGCTTTCCGGTTAGCCAGGGAGAAATATCCACATATCCGGACAGTAATGGGAGGCGCTGTATTTGCCGGGACATTGACAAAGGGAAGTCCCAATTTTACGAATTTCCTGGAGAAAACCGGGGATTATATCGACAAGATAATTGTTGGCGAGGGGGAAGTTTTATTTTTGCAATTATTGCAAGGTAAGCTGGATGATTCCCAACGAGTTTATACCATAGAAGATATAAACAATGAGGCACTGGATTTATCTGGGGTGGGGCTGCCGGATTTTTCTAACCTGGAGCTTGAATTTTATCCCAATATGGCTGCTTATACGTCGCGAAGTTGTCCGTACCAGTGCAGTTTTTGTACGGAAACCGTTTACTGGGGTAAATACCGGAAAAAGTCTCCGCAGCAGGTGGTTGAGGAATTAAAGCAGTTGTATGAAACCTACAGGTACCAGTTGTTTTTGATGTGCGATTCGCTGTTAAACCCGACGATAACGGACCTGGCCGAAGCACTCATAGAAGCGGATATGTCTATTTATTGGGATGGTTATCTGCGGGTGGACAGCCATGCCTGTGATGCGGAAAAGGTAATGGTTTGGCGGCGGGGTGGTTTTTACCGGGCGCGGTTGGGTGTGGAAAGCGGTTCCCAGCATGTATTGGAACTGATGGGAAAAAAAATAACCCCTGAAGAGATGAAAACAGCAATCATTAACCTTGCCAGTGCCGGTATTAAAACCACCACCTATTGGGTTATCGGTCATCCCGGTGAAACCGGGGAAGATTTCCGGCAAACATTGGATATTATCGAAGAGCTTAAAGACAGTATTTACGAGGCCTGGTGCAGTCCGTTTTATTATTATTTATCCGGCCAGGTGCATTCCCACTATGATCCCTGGGTCAAAAACAGCCGGTTGTTATATCCTGAAGAAGCCGCGGATATGTTGATTGCCCAGACCTGGATTGTGGACAGTGATCCGCCCCGCGAAGAAGTCTATAAAAGGGTGAACCAATTCGTCCGGCACTGTGAACGGTTGGCGATTCCTAACCCTTACAGTATGCTTGATTTCTACAAAGCAGATGAACGCTGGCAGCAACTGCATAGAAATGCGGTACCCTCTATCGTGGAGTTTGAAAATCGAGATAAAATTATCGATGAGAATAAACGGGTGAAAAAGCTGGTAACTGCCACCCGTAAGCTAACCCAGGATATGGATTTTGGTTTCTAAGAGCCTGTCCGAGAATTAATTACAGGCATTGTTCCGCTGTCATTTGACATTTGCTCAATAATGGGAAAGGGAAGGAATAATGAGGAACAATAATTATCCGGATAATTTAGAGATTGTGGCCAATCAAAAAATTAAGGAAAAAAAATATTGGCTGGAAAAATTATCCGGTGAATGGACCAAAAGTAGTTTCCCTTACAGCTTTAAAAAGGAAAAACAAGGTCAGCTGATGGCTCTTCAGCCATGGAAGTTCAGTTTTTCTAAGGAGCTTTTTCACCAGTTAATGAAATTAAGTGCTGGAACGGACGTTAGACTGTATATCGTTTTAGCAGCCGGATTGGTGGTTCTTATTAGTAAATATACAGGCAGCAGTGATATCATTATTGGTTCTCCGATTTATAAACAGGATATAAACAGCAAATTTGTCAATACGGTGCTGGTATTAAGAAATCAACTGCGGCACCATGTGACATTTAAGGAATTATTATTACAGGTCAGGCAAACCATTATTGAGGCCAATGACAATTGCAATTACCCGGTTGCAATATTGGCGAAACAATTAGGTAGGTCTTATCGGGAAAGAGATTATTTTCCCTTATTTGATATGGTGATTTTATTGGAAAATATTCACGAAAAGACGTATATTCAGCATATTAATTGTAATATAAGATTTTTTTTCAAACGAACAGGAGAAGGGATTGAAGGTGTACTGGAATATAACCCATTATTATATGATAGATGGACCATTGAAAAAATTATCCATCATTTTATGCACGTGTTTCAACATGTGCTGGTTAATTTGGATGTAAAGATATCCGGGATAGAGATCCTGTCGGCGGACGAAAAGAAGCACATATTAGAAGATTTTAATAAGACCGCCTCACCGTACCCCAAAGATAAAACCATCCATGAACTGTTTGCGGAACAGGCGGAGAAAAAACCTGACGGCGTTGCCGTAATTGGCGAAGAGCAAATTGTAGGGGCACAGGGCGCTGTGCCTTTACAGGGAATTCATCTGACGTATGGAGAATTAAACAAAAAATCCAATCAATTGGCAGAGGTTTTAAGAGAAAAAGGCGTCCTGACGGACGATATTGTTGCAATTATGGTGGAGCGTTCCATTGAAATGATTATTGGAATTTTGGGGATATTGAAAGCGGGTGGTGCCTATTTGCCCATTGATCCGGGATGCCCGGAAGAGCGAAAACAATACATGTTAGCTGATAGTGGTGCCAGGGTTTTGGTGAGTGAGTTGAGTGAGGTGAGTATGGTAAGTGAGGGAACTGAGGTTGTTACTCACCTTACTCACCCTACTCACCTATGTTACATCATCTACACCTCCGGTACTACCGGGAGACCTAAGGCCATATTGACTACTCATGCCAATGTGATCCGGGTAGTGAGGGATACCAATTACATCGAGTTTCAACCGAGGGACCGGGTATTGCAGTTGTCCGATTATGCGTTTGACGGTTCGGTTTTTGATATTTTTGGTGCATTGTTGAACGGCTGCACACTGGTAATGGTGAGCCGTGAAGATATTCTTGAAATAGAGACACTGTGCCGTTTAATCGAAAGAGAGAGAATCAGTGTATTTTTCGTGACCACGGCGCTGTTTAATACCATAGTAGATGTTGGTCTTGAGAGTCTGTCGGGTATAAGAAAAGTATTATTCGGCGGCGAGAGGGTTTCGGTCAATCATGCAGCAAAAGCATTGGCATACCTGGGCAGGAATCGAATTCTTCATATGTATGGTCCCACTGAGACTACCGTATATGCCACTTATTATTCTATCGATGCAGTTGATGAGAATCAAATCACCATTCCCATTGGTGCGCCTGTATCCAATACATGGATTTATATACTGGACGACAGTTTCACGCTTGTACCCATTGGAGTAACCGGGGAGATTTATATCGGCGGTCCGGGCGTGTGCCGGGGATATATGAATAACCCGGAGTTAACCGCTGAGAAATTTATTTTAGCTCATAGCTCATGGCTCATAGCTGATAGGAGGGAGAAGAAAGTAAGCAGTTCCGGANNAGCAGTTCCGGAAAGCTCCCTATGAGCTATGAACTATCAGCTATGAGCTGCCTCTACAAAACCGGGGACCTGGGGAGATGGTTGAATGATGGGAATATAGAGTTCATTGGCCGAGTGGACCACCAGGTAAAGGTGAGGGGATTTCGCATCGAGTTGGGAGAAGTCGAGAGCCGTTTATTGAATTATATGGGCATCAAGGAATGCACGGTCACAGCCGTTGAGGATGAAAAAGGCAGTCGATATCTTTGTGCATATATCGTGGGTGATGAAAAAATAGAAATATCGCAATTAAAGGATTATTTATCGCAGTTTTTACCGGGTTTTATGGTCCCGTCGTATTTTGTTCGAGTAGATAAGATTCCGTTGGGAAACACGGGTAAGATAGACCGGTCGAAGCTCCCGGACCCGCGCATGTCCCCGGGTGAGAATTATGCGGCCCCCCGGGATGAAATCGAAGAAAAATTAGTAGAAATATGGTCCCGGGTTTTAGGTGATGCTAAAACTATCGGTATTGATGATGATTTCTTTGACCTGGGAGGACATTCATTAAAAGCGACGGTCATGGCGGCGCAGATACACCGGCAATTGCATGTGAAGGTGCCCCTTGAGGTTGTATTTAAAAATCCTACTATCCGGGAGTTATCCCAATATACCAGGAAATCCTCAAAAGAGGAATTTGCCTGGATAGCGCCGGTGGAACAAAAGGAGTATTACCCGCTGTCTGCTGCCCAGAAGCGGTTGTATATTATGCAGCACATGGGAGTGGATTATGTCAGTTACAACCAGTTCATGGTTATAGTATTGGCAGGAAACGTGCAAAAGGAAAAACTTCAACAGACCTTTAGAAAATTGATCCGGCGGCATGAAAGCCTGCGCACGTCGTTTGAAATCGTTGAAGACGAGCCGGTCCAGAGAATTCACCAAGAAGAAAATTACAAATTCCAAATTACAAATTCCAAATTAAAACATATTGAGAATTTTCTTCGTCCCTTTGATCTTTCAAAAGCACCGTTACTGCGGGTGGGGTTGATCGAAACCGGCGACCGGGAATATATTCTCATCCTGGATATGCATCATATTATTTCTGACGGTACTTCCCTGGATATATTCGCAAGGGAGTTTGTGGCACTGTATTCGGGAAAAGAGCTGCCGGGACTTCGCATCCAGTATAAAGATTTTGCCCAATGGCAGAATCGCCTGGCAGCCGCCGGAGAGATTGACCGGCAGGAAGCTTACTGGCTTCGGCAGTTTGCCGGGGGAATACCACGCTTGAACCTTCCCGGCAACTCAGGCGATGCCTCAACATTTAGTAACGAAGGCTCTACTTTAATTTTTGAAGTGGGGAAGGAGTTAACCCTTAAGATAAAAAACTTAATATCCGCAGCAGGCACCACTACCTATATGGTGCTGCTGGCAATTTATAATATATTGTTATCTAAATATACCAGCCAGGAGGATATTGTTGTGGGTTCAGGGATCGCCGGCAGGCGGCATGCGGATTTGCAGCATGTGATCGGGATGTTTGTTAATATGCTTCCTATGCGGAACCGGCCGCAAGAGAATAAAACATTCCTGGAATTTTTGCGAGAAGTTAAAGAAAATGCACTCAACGCCTATGAGAATCAAGATTATCAATTTGACCAACTGGTGGAGAAACTTAAGGTGAAGCGGGAACCTGGCAGGAATCCTATTTTTGACACACAATTTACCTTTCAAAACCTGGTAAACCAGGTTGACGAAGAAGATTCACCAGTTAATAAAATGGATTTTAAGATCAAACCTTATGAACCGGAAGATAGGAAAATAAATATGCAGTTTGATTTATCGTTGAGTGGAGTTGAGACAACGGACAACATTATCATGACGCTGGAATACGTTAAAACGCTTTTTACCCACTCTTATGCCCGGGGAATGACCGAACATTTTATTGAAATTTTAAAACAAGTGATAGAAAACAGGCATGTACGTTTAAAAGGTATAAACATTTCTCATGAGCTTCAGGCAGTGGAGAGTGTTTTAAAAGAGGAAGATGTCTTTGACTATGAATTTTAGCTGGTATGTGTTCCCGGGAGGTTAAATGCGTGACAGGGATTACTCCAGTCGATTGACTATTGCCGCCAGTCAGAATATCAAAGAGAGAGATTACTGGTTAAAGCAATTCTCCGATTTTTCGGAAAAGAGCATATTTCCCTATGACAACAACTCAGCAGGGAAAGACCTGGAAACACTGACTTTCGGATTTCCTCAAGAACTCTGTTCCAGGATTATGAGTATAAGTAAAACCAGTGACTACAGGATACACATGATTTTGGTTACCGGGATTGTGCTGCTGCTTTATCGATATACAAACCTCGATGATATTACCGTGGGAATTCCTATTTACAAACAAGAAATAGAAGGAGAACTGATCAATACCATATTGGCAATAAGAAACCAATTGCACAGCGATATGAAAGTTAAAGAACTGCTGATCCTGGTAAGTAAGACTATTTTTGAGGCGGAAGAACATCAAAATTATCCCCTTGAAACCCTGCTTTATAAATTAAACATGGAAACAAAGGAAAATGATTTTCCTTTATTTGATATTGCTGTTTTATTGGATACCATTCATGACAGAAATTATCTTGGAAGTATCTCGGTTAATATGATGTTCACTTTTTCCAGGACCGGTGAAGAGATCCGAGGGATCCTGGAATATAACGCTTTACTTTATAGAAAAACAACCATTGCAGGGATTATCGATCACCTTCAAAATTTATTGCAAAACGCATTGAATAATGTCAATTGTCTTTTGCCTGAAGTTGAGATCATGTCGGGTGAGGAAAAAAAGCGGATTTTATTTGATTTTAATGCCAATCGGTCAGAGGCATTTTTAGATAAAAGCATTTGCCAATGGATAGAGGAACATGCGGAAAAGACACCGGATCGCATTGCCGCTGTGGATTCCGGTAGATTTATCGCGTCCGTCACTTACAAAGAATTAAACAATAAATCCGGGCAATTGGCTTATCGATTAAGGCAAGAAGGCGTTGGTACCGACAACATTGTAGGTATTATGATGAGCCGTTCGTTGGAAATGCTAGCCAGTATCATTGCCGTATGGAAAGCAGGCGGCGCCTATATGCCCATTGATCCGGAATACCCGGATGAGCGAAAACAATACATGTTAGCTGACAGTTGTGCCAGGGTTTTATTGAAAAAATCCGAAATCCGAATATCGAAATTCGAAACAAATACAAATGACCAAAATTCAAATGACCAAAACGAGATAAGCACACCCATTGTTTTGAATTTTGAACATTTGGATTTTGAATTTGTTTCGGATTTCGAATTTCGTGCTTCGAATTTTAGACCTTTAGGTCTTGCCTATGTCATCTATACCTCCGGTTCCACAGGCAAACCCAAAGGCGTAATGGTTGAACACACCGGCATGATGAATCATATGGCCGCCAAAATTCATGATCTGCAACTGACAGAAGAAAGCATTATTGCCCAGAATGCCAGCCATACCTTTGATATTTCAGTCTGGCAATTCTTTGCCGCCTTGATCGTGGGGGGGCAAACCATTATTTATCCTGATGAACTGGTGCTGGAACCGGACCGGTTTATTTTTCGGCTCATAAAAGACCGGGTGAATATCCTTGAAGTGGTTCCATCTTACCTGGCGGTGATATTGGATTATATAGGGGAGGAGCAATCAATTCCCTTGAACCTGGAATACCTGCTGGTAACGGGTGAAGAGATCAAACCCGACCTGGTAAAAAAGTGGTTTGACTTATATCCCGGCATTCCTATGGTCAATGCTTATGGGCCTACGGAGGCTTCGGATGATATCACGCATCATATCATGGACAAAGTACCGGACATGGAACGTATTCCTATAGGAAAGCCTTTGCAGAATTTTAATATATATGTAGTGAATGAGCGGAATCAATTGTGTCCTGTTGGGGTGAAGGGTGAGATTTGGGTGTCCGGCATCGGTGTAGGCAGGGGATATTTAAATAACCCGGAATTAACCACGGAAAGATTTATTTTAGCTCATAGCTCATGGCTCATAGCTGATAGGAGGGAGAAGAAAGCACGCAGTTCTGGAGAGCTCCCTATGAGCTATGAGCTATCAACTATGAGCTACTTCTACAAAACTGGCGACCTGGGGCGTTGGCTGCTGGATGGGACGCTGGAATTTTTCGGCAGGAAGGACTTCCAGGTAAAAATCCGGGGATTCCGCATCGAATTGGGGGAGGTCGAAAATCGATTGGTAAGCCATGAATCAGTAAAACAAGGTGTAGTGATTGCCAGGGAAGATGAAAATGGCAATAAATACTTATGCGCTTATGTGGTGCCTTACTCACCTTATTCGCCCAGGTATTTACAAGAATACCTGGCGGAACATCTGCCTGATTACATGGTGCCCCAGCATTTTGTGCAATTGGAACAGATGCCGTTAACCCCATCGGGTAAGATTGACCGTAAAGCACTCCCGGAACCGGATATATCGGGTCATCAGCATCACGGTATGCCTTATATCACCGAAGCGATGCTGACGCAGGTAAACGTAACGGAAAAACAAGTTGAAAAAAGTGAAAATAGGGTAGGGCAGCCTACCTTTATATTATCCGGTGCAGAAAGGGAACTCCCCTATGACCGGGAGAAAACCCTGCACCGGTTGTTTGCAGATCAAGCAGCCAGGACTCCCAACCGCACAGCCGTTGTCTTTATGGGGTCTCATCTGACTTTTGGGGAATTAAATCGAAAGTCGGATCGATTGGCCCATTTGTTAAGAGAAAAAGGAGTTCGGTCCGGTGATATTGTTGCATTAATGGTGGAGAATTCAATCGAGATGGTCGTTGGGGTTCTGGGCATATTAAAATCCGGCGGTGCGTATTTGCCCATTGGTCCCAAATACCCCCGGGAACGAATCGATTTCATGTTAAAAGACAGCAATGCCAGGGTTTTGGTGAGTAATGGGATCGAGGTAGTCAGAGCCGGTGAACCGGGCAAGGAATTCCCTGCTAAACTGGCTTACGTTACTTATACTTCCGGGACTACGGGCCGACCTAAAGGCATCATGGCGGAACACCGTCATGTGCATAATGCTGTAATAGGTTTATATGAAAGTATCTATAAACAATATAATCAAAAACTAAACCTTGCTTTGCTTACACCCTTTTATTTTGATGGATTTATTAAACAAACTTTTGGGGCATTGTTTTATGGGCATACATTGTGTATTGTACCTGAAGATTCCCGGTTCAATGGTGATGAATTGCTGGAATTTTATGAGCGATATCGGATCGACATATCGGATGGCAGCCCCACACATATCCGCTTGCTGCTGGAAAGCTTGAAAAATAAAAATCAACTGCCTGGAGTGAAGCACTTTATTACAGCAGGTGATGTATTACCTAAAAAAACAGTGGAAGATTTTTTCAATGTTTTTAGAATTAAGGGGCAGGGTATTCCCAGGATCATCAATCTTTACGGTCCCACTGAATGCTGTGTGGATTCAATTTCCTATGAGGTATCCATAGAAAACATCGGTTTATATGATGAAATACCCATTGGTAAACCCCTGCCCAATGAGCAGGTGTATATCCTGGATAAAGATAACAGCCCGGTGCCTGTTGGTGAGGCAGGTGAATTATGCATTGCCGGAGATGGTGTTACATTGGGATATTTAAACAACCCGGAGTTAACAGCAGAGAGATTTGCTAAAAAAATCTACAAAACCGGTGATCTGGCCAGGTGGCTGTCGGATGGGAATATCGAATTCATCGGCCGGATGGACAACCAGGTCCAGATCGCTGGGGTTCGTATCGAGCCGGAAGAGATCGAAAAGATTTTAATCACTCATGAAGCTGTAAATCAGGTTGTTGTTGCTGCCAGGGAAGAAATGGGAGAAAAATACCTGTGTGTGTTCGTGGTTTTTAAAGAAGGAAGAACATTCCCTACTTCCATGGAATTAAAGGAATTTTTATATGGTCGACTTCCGGATTATATGCTTCCTTCTGTATTTGTCCGGTTGGAAAAGGTACCGCTGACACCGAACGGGAAAGTGGACCGGAGAGTATTACAATCAGTAGAGATACCTTTTAGTCGTCTCCATGGGGATGAATACGAGCCGCCGGCGGACCAGATAGAAAATAGATTGGTTAAATTATGGGAGGAAGTGTTAAATACAGCATCTCCGGGCGTAAGAGACAATTTTTTCGACCTGGGCGGTCATTCGTTAAAAGCGGTGATCCTCCTGTCGAAAATTCATAAAGCCTTTGATGCACGGGTTACATTGGCGGAGTTGTTCCGGGACCCCACCATTCGGGGATTGGCCGGTTTTATTAAGAAGGTGACAAAAGATATAGCTGGTAATATAGATGAGGCGGTTGATATCTATATTCCCCTGGAACCGGTGGAAAAAAGGGAATATTATCCAGTATCGTCGGCACAGAAGCGATTGTATATTTTGCAGCAGATGGAAGCCATCGGCATTGCCTACAACCTGCCCCAGTTGGTTCCCTTTGCTGGATACATACACAAAGACCTCTGGAGATTGGAACAGGCATTCAGGAGATTGATTCAGCGGCATGAAAGTCTGACAACATCGTTTTTGCTGGTTGATAATGAACCGGTGCAGCGGATTCATGCTGAGGTGGGATTTGAAATTGAGGGTAGGGGCGGGTCTCCGTGCGTACACACGCCCTTTGAGGTGGAAAAGACCATACAAAAATTTGTCCATCCTTTTGATTTATCGCAGGCGCCGCTGCTGCGGGTGGGATTAATCAGGACGAAAGAAGACAATTACCTGTTGATGCTGGATATGCACCACATTATCTCGGACGGATTCTCCCACAATATTTTGGTAAAGGATTTTATGGCTCTCTATGCAGGAGAACAACTCCCGCCTTTAAAGCTTCAATATAAAGATTACTCCCAATGGCAGAACAGTGAAAAGCAAAGAGAAAATATCAAACAGCAGGAAACCTATTGGTTAAAGGAATTTTCGGGGGAGATACCGCAGGTGAATCTGCCCCTGGATTACCCCAGACCCGCGGTTCAGAGTTTTGCAGGTGAAATGAAGGGATTTACTTTAGAAGAAACAGAGACACGGGACTTAAAATCCCTGGTCTCTAATGAAGGTGTTACACTTTATATGGTGGTGCTGGCGATTTTTAATGTATTGCTGTCGAAAATCAGCGGTTCCGAAGAGGTAATTATGGGAACGGCTGTGGCAGGACGCTGGCATGCCGACCTCCAGGAAGTCATCGGCATGTTTGTCAATACCCTGGCTTTATGTAACTCACCTGGAGGAGAAAAAACCTTTAATGCCTTTTTGAAAGAGATCAAGATAAGAACCGTAAAAGCATTTGAAAACCAGGAGTATCCTTTTGAAGACCTGGTAGAAAAGGTGGCTATAAAGAGAGATGCGGGCCGGAATCCTTTGTTTGATGTTATGTTTAACTTTCAAAGCCCGGATTTTCAACCGGGCACGATGCCTCAAATAAAAAAGCCCGAGGATACCGATGCCTATGCTTATGAGAACCGGATAGCCAAGTTCGATTTGACTTTGACCGCGGTGGACCTGGGAAGTCATTTATTACTGGCCTTTGAATATTGCAGTAAATTATTTAAAAAAGAGACAATTCAGCGGTGGGTTAATTATTTTAAACAGATTATATCCTCGATATTGGAAAATGACACGGTAAAGATTTCGCAAATAGAGATTATACCGGAATCGGAGAAACAACAAATACTGTATGATTTTAATGATACCACGGTAGATTATCCTGGTGACAAATCTATACATGAATTATTCCGTGAACAGGCGGAAAGGACGCCTGACGGCGTTGCTGTAGTTGGCAGTTGGCAATTGGCAGTTGGCAAGGAAAGAAGAAACAGTGAAGTTTTGCAATTAACATACAGTGAATTGAATCAAAAGTCCGATCAATTGGCGGGGGTTTTAAGAGAAAAAGGTGTCCTGGCGGACGATATTGTTGGAATTATGTTGGAACCTTCCATTGAAATGATTATAGGAATTTTAGGGATTTTAAAGGCAGGAGGCGCCTATTTACCCATAGACCCGGGATACCCGGAAGAGCGAAAACAATACATGTTAACTGAGAGTGGTGCGAAGATATTATTAACAAATTTGTCCGTAGGACACCATTTTCATCATTCATCACTCATCACTCATCATTCAAGCAATCTTGCCTATGTCCTCTACACTTCCGGTTCCACCGGTCGGCCCAAAGGTGTGATGGTGGAACACCGGAGCGTGGTGCGGCTGGTGAAGAATACCGATTATATTGAATTTAAGGAAGGGGATCGCATTTTGCAAACCGGGGCGTTGGAATTTGATGCTTCTACCTTTGAAATATGGGGCGCATTGCTAAATGGACTGACCCTTTTCCTGTTGGAAAAGGAAAAGATTCTTTCACCGGAAACGCTGAAAGCGGCAATATTGTTATATAATATTACCACCCTCTGGTTGACGTCGCCGTTGTTTAACCAGGTGACCACAGCGGATATCGATGTTTTTAAAGGATTGAAGAATCTGCTGGTAGGAGGCGATGTGTTGTCTCCATTTCATATTAACAGGGTAAGGGAACGGTTCCCGGGATTAAAGGTCATCAATGGATATGGCCCAACAGAAAACACGACATTTTCTACAACATATTTAATAGACAAAGAATATAAAGCATCCATCCCCATTGGTAAACCCATTGCCAATTCCACGGCTTACATTGTGGATAAATACGGTTATTTGCAGCCGGTAGGTGTTGCCGGTGAATTGGTAGTGGGGGGTGAGGGTGTGGCCAGGGGATATTTAAACAACTCGGAATTAACTTATGAAAAGTTTGTTTTAGCTCATAGCTCATGGCTCATAGCTGATAGGAGAGAGAAGAAAGTAAACAGTTCCGGAGAGCTCCCTATGAGCTATGAGCTATCAGCTATGAGCTACTTCTACAAAACCGGGGACCTGGCCCGGTGGCTACCTGATGGAAACATCGAATTCCTGGGGCGAATGGATCAGCAGGTTAAAATAAGGGGTTATCGCATCGAATTGGGTGAGATTGAGAACCGGTTAATAGAACATCGTGGCATCAAAGAAGGGGTAGTGCTTGCCAAAGAAGATAAAAATGGTAATAAATACCTATGTGCTTATGTCGTTCCCCACTCACCCCACTCACCTTACTCACCCAAATCATTAAAAGAATTCTTCTTGCAGATGCTGCCCGGTTACATGATACCTGATTATTTTGTTGCTGTTGATAAAATCCCGTTAACTCCTAATGGGAAGATTGACCGACGGGCACTGCCTGAGCCTTTGTTTCATTCCAGTGAAACCTATGCGGCGCCGCGGAATGAAATGGAAGAAAGACTGACCGGGATATGGGTCCGGGTCCTGGGATTGTCCGGGCCTATCGGTATCCATGACGATTTTTTTGAAATGGGCGGCAATTCATTAAAAGCCATGCAGGTGGTATCCATATTAATCAGGGAGTTTGATATTACCATTGATCAGATTTTCCAGTATCCCACCATTGCTGAACTGGCACCGCACCTGGTCAGTAAAAAAGATAACCTGTTAACGAAAATACGACAGGCAAAAGCAAAAGAGAATTTGCAGTCGCAATATAATGAAAAAGAAGTAAAAGCGCTTCAACACCGATTACGTTCGTTAGAAAAGAAGCACAAGGGTTATATCAAGCGAGTGGAAAAAGAGACATTAGCGGTTTTAAATAAAGAGAAGGATTATCAGCGGATATTTGTAACCGGCAGCACGGGATACCTGGGCAGCCACCTGGTTCATGAATTTTTAACGCGAACCCATGCTCTACTTTACCTGTTGGTGCGGGGGCGAACCCGGGATGAAGCAGAACAGCGATTAAAGGAGAAATTTGCTTTTTATTTTGAAGAAGGTTTTTATGAGGCCAACCAGCAGAGGTTGTTTGTGTTAGAAGGCGATTTGAGGGATGAGCGCCTGGGGATGAATGGGGCACAGTATCATGAACTTTCTCAAAAAGTCGATGCCGTGGTGCATGCCGCTGCCAATGTCAGGCATTTCGGCAGGTATGAGGATTTTTATGAGGACAATGTCAAAGCCACTGAAAACCTGTTAGGATTGGCCCTTACAGGGCGGAAAAAGGATTTTCACTATATTTCCACCATCAGTGTTGGTGCCTGTCCTATACCCGGGAAGAAAAGCCATTTATTTACAGAATACTCTCATGATGTAGGGCAGCAGCCCAAAGGTGTTTATGTCAAAAGTAAATTGGAAGCAGAGAAAAAGGTCCTTGCTTACAGAGCGAAAGGATTAAATGCTTCCATTTACCGAGTGGGCAACCTGGTGGCCCATTCAAAAACCGGGAAATTCCAGGAAAATGTCGAAGATAATGCTTTTTATGCCAGTTTAAAAACCTATATGTCTCTTGAGATGGTGCCTGCCGGGGATGAAAGTTGGGTGGACATGATGTTTATCGACCGCACTGCTGAGGCACTGGTGCTGTTAATGACCCGGAAAGGCTTTTTCAATGAAACCTTTCATTTGCAGAATATCCGTAAATTGTCATTGAAAGCCTTGACTGAATTTCTCAGACAGAAGGGAATTAATATGCAGCAGGTAACACCGGAGCAATTTCTTGCCAGGATAGCGGATCGCATTGAAGATGAGGATAAAGGCATCCGGCAGATCATTGACCGGTATTTGCTGCATTCCGGGATGTTTGATTTTGGGGAGGAGAAGTGGGAGACTGCGAATATGATCGTATCGGACCGGACGCAGCGGATATTAATTCAACTGGGCTTTGAGTGGCCGGAAGTTACGGAGCATCATCTAGGAAAAATGCTCGACCACTGCCGGGAAGTGGGATTTATCGAATAACTCCAAACCACTTATCTTATTCAAAAAATAATTATGGAATTACTTCTTTCCCCATTTGAATGGGGTTTTCAGTCTTTCCTCAACCCACTTCCGGTTTATCTGTAATCTGTACTGATCATGCCGCATGGTGTCCCCGGTATCATATGTTAAGGCTTCCTGGTAATATTTTAATGCCTCTTCCCTGGTTCCTAATAAATCATTTAGATGTCCCATCCAGACCAGTGCTGTGAAATGGTAAAATTTTGATGGATTCAGTACGCTAACTTTTTGAAACGCATAAAAAGATTCCTTATAATACCCTCCATCGAATAGAGTTAAGCCAAGCTTGAACCATGGATACGTTTTTTCGAGTTTTAAATCTTTTGCTCTTTCGAACAATTTAAGTGCATCTTCTCCTGCATCTGTCCACGGCAAGTCCGAAATATTATCAGGGAGTTCTTCAACGGTTAACAAAAGAGGAGTTTTAAGCACAGCCAGCTTTTTATCCGGATCCAATATGACCTCTTTCAACCTGGCTTTACTCTCGAACTCCAGGTGGTTAACTTTAAAAAGCCGATTGGTAAATTTAATTTGACTGGAGCCGTCTTCAAATACAGCTTTTACCGGAATTGGCATTCTTAAAGAACCCACACATTCAACTTTAACACGAGAAATATATTTTTTATTTTTCTTAATGCTTTCTTGAGAAATAACCTGGTAGGAAAGGTATTTATTGGAACGTACCCATTGATTGAAAAACCATTTCAAATTTTGCCCTGATTCCTCTTCACATACCCTCCAGAAGGTTTTATAACCGAGGCGTTTTCCCCCATAATCTTTTAGACACTTTTTATATATTCTTTCGAAGGTTTCCTTTCCCAGTACGCACTCAAGCGCACTGATAATGCTATACCCCTTCCCATGGACAACCACATTATTATGGTCATATTGTAATCTTTTCAGTTGGGCTTCGGGAATATCAACCGTTGTATCAAAACGCTTGCGAACTCCTTTGATATACCTGTTCATGAGACCTGTATGTTTTGTCAACCCAAGGTTTCGGGACATCACATATTCTCTATCTGCATAAATTCCCATGCCTATCCATAACCAACCTGGGACGTCGTCTTCTAACACGTATTCTCCCCAGTATTGATGTCCAATCTCGTGAGCTGTTATCCATTTCCAGTGAAGCAGTGGTTTTTTCTTGAATTGCTCCTGCCCGTGAATAACCACAATCCCGGAAGCAAAAGGATATCCCCCCATTGGTCTGGAAGCTCCCGGGATGATATAAAGAAAATTAAACGGGTAAAAATCGAGCCAATTCTTGTAAAACTTCACTACATCTGCAGCAGTTTCAAGACATAAATTCGCACATTCCCAACCTTTCTCTGTAAAAAGAGCAGTGATGAGAATACCTTCCACATCCTTTTTTTCTGTTTTTAAATCTTTTCCCAGGTATATTCCAAACGTCCGGACACCCTTATTTTCGTAATAACCTGTTTTTTTGTTTAAACGTCCGCTGGCTGCAAGGGCATAACCGGGGGGAATATCGAGTTTGACTTCATAGGTATCATGAGTGGGTAAACCCTCCCACCAAAGGCGGGGATACCACCTAATTAACTTTATTTCTTTGTCATTATGTCCGATCAAGTCCACTGCTTTGAATTTCACATTTAATTCAACGGTTGAACCCGGATTAATCGGTTCAGGTAACATATAAAGCAGGGGAGATGAAATGGTTGGTTTTTTCTCAGGGACTGCCAGGGCTAAGGGGTTTCCATTGATATCAATTTCGATTGAACGGGAGTCTTTAATCGCCCAGTCAAAGGCCAGCAGTGAAATAGGCCGGGAAGAGCTGTTTATGAAGAGAATTTTTTCTTGACCTTCAACCATGTGATTTGAAATGTCTATTCTTGCCTCGATTTTATAATGGGCTTTAGGGGGTTCTGCCGGGACCCGGAATTTTTGGCCAGCGCTTACTTGTTGAACCAACACCAGACATATAAAAATAATAGATACACGTAAACGTTTTGAAGATTTAAACAAAACCAGACGTTTCATTTTGCCTCCTTACTAACGGTTCCACTCTTTTATTTTTTGTTTGAGCTTTTTCTTATCCGGGAAACGGGGAATTCTACCCGGAAGATAAGAAAAAGCATTGTTTTTGCTTCGAGTTCTTTTTTTGGCTTTATTAATGATTGCTTTTTTTGACCTGAAGGTGTTGCCTGTGATTACCGCAGTTCTAATTCCTTTTGAAAGAAAGATGCCGATTTTGCCCACGTCTCCGAATTCACACCCCATTACGGTGAGATCCCCATTTTGAGATAGGATAGCTGGATAACCATCGGTGTTTCTATCCCACCAATAAAACTGGCAATTGCTGAAGGCAGTGCGGCCGGAATTCCTGTTATAAACGAGGGCATTGGCACGTTCAACGCCCCAGAAGCCGCAGCTGGTAAATTTCACGGGTCCGTGGTTGGTATTTTCAAGAATCACCGCTCCCATAAACTGGCTGTTGACAAAACTAATACCCGCATGATTTTGTACCTCTTCCACCTTTATTGCCGTGGGTCCCAGGTCTGAACCGCAGTTAGTAAGCATAACATTGCCGCTGCCTGTTCCTTTTTCCGGCGATGTGATGAATTGGTAGCCAATGGCGTACCACAGGCAGAAGCAATTGAGCATATACTGCCAGTCGGTTCTGCCGATAATGAAAGCCGCGGCATTCTTTTCCTGGAAGGTTCTCAATTCTCTGGATTGAGATTCCCAGAAGGGCCAGAAATGAACGTTGCTCACGCGTCCTACATCAAAGCATTTATCGATGTATAAGCCCCGGTACAACGGCCGGCCGTACAAGCCGTCAATGTGATGCCTTCCGCATGGATAGGTACCGAAATCGACTGCCTGGTAAGAATTGACAAGGAGGCAGTTTTTAATACTGCAATTATCCCCGTGCCCGCGGATGGTCCATGGGTAGGGTAGAGGGGGATTCGCGGCAATTTGTTCCGGGTAATGGATAACCAGACCACAAATAGTGCTGTTGGTGTTGAGCATAATAAAAGGTTTTTCATCTGGCTTGCCCTTTCCAAAAACCGCCAGCAGTACCGAACCTGCCAACGACCGTGGAGGGGCATTTCGAAAGGTGCCTTCAAGGGTGACACCAGGGGGAACAGTCAATGTGCCGTTTACCAGGTAATGACCGGAAGGCACAAATACAATTCCTCCCTTTTCTTTTAATGAATCCAATGCTTGTTGAAAATAGGGAGTATTATCCGTCACTCCATCCCCTTTCGCTCCGAAATCACACACATTGATGATTTTTCCATATCCCGGTATTATAAAGATGAAAAGCAGGACAATGTTTAAAAAAGGAAAATAAATCCTTCTATCCATTGGTTTTTGGATTCTTTTGGATTTCTTATTATAATCGATCCAGTATTTTTTTATAATTGAATTCAATGAAAAAGTCAACAAAAAAATTTTAACGGAGACTGGCCTGTCCCCTAAAATGCTAAAATTCTGCCGTGAAGTTGGGTTTATCGAACCCAATGGAAATGAAAAGGAGCGGTAGGAAGGTGTTGTTCAGCGGTGGAAATGGTGTCATCCAGCGGTGGAAATGGAGTAGTCTAGCGGTGGAAATGGTGTCATCTAGCGGTGGAAATGGGGTCGTCTAGCGGTGGAAATGGGGTCATCTAGCGGTGGAAAAATGAATTTCTTCGTGTTTCTTCGTACTTTTACCGTATGTAATACCTTCGTGGCTAAAAAATGTTAACCCAGACCGGGCTGGACCAGGCCATGTTGCCGTCTTTCTGAAGAACACGGGCATAATACCAGGACGTGCCCTCCTGCGGTTCCGGGTCTTCAATCAAAAGTATGACAAAAACGCCGTTTATATTTTCTCCTTTTTCCAAGAAAATAGGAGACCCATTGCGGATGATTTCAACTTTATCGATATCATCGCAGCAAACGGCACGGAAGGCGATGGGGACCGGCCCTTTGGACTTTGGCCAGCTTACTTCCGAACCCATGGGGGAATCACATACCCTGAAGTTGAGGATGATCCTGGGACCGCTGGTTCCATAGACCCTGCGTTTTTGAAACACTTCCCACACGGCTTCCCGCGTGAGTTTGGAAGCGTAAACGCCTAAAAGGCCGTTCACCCTGGCGTTGATACTGCGCTGCCCGGGATGACCGTCGTGCGTGTCACCGGAAGCAATAATGCCAAGCTTGTAGCTGCGAGAAAGTGCATCTCGGACAAAATGTCCCTCCTGTGGATGATATATCCCGGCTTCGCAGCCATAATATTCAGATGAACCGTGAGTGGAACAAATTTCCACCAGCCACTCCTTTGCCCC
>JABAOH010012747.1_pt2 | contig 46139 bp, 36 predicted proteins | sample 7062181 | NCBI WGS metagenome assembly JABAOH01 (sample SAMN14538630, study PRJNA623070) | marine sediment metagenome | biome: marine biome [ENVO:00000428]; feature: marine pelagic biome [ENVO:01000023]; material: deep marine sediment [ENVO:00002113]; isolation source: pool of 5 deep marine... | reverse complement strand
CCTGGATGTATCCCTATGACCCGGAAAAAGCTAAGCAATTGTTGGCAGAAGCCGGGTATCCAAACGGCTTCGATGCGGTGATCAAGCTTCCTATTCCGTACGATTACTCCAAGCGCAGCGGGGAAATTATTGCTGATCTATTTAAAAAGGTGGGCATCAACCTGAAAATCGAGCTCATCGAGTGGGGGCAGTGGATCGACCGGATTTACAGAAACGCCGATTACGACCTGACCGTAATCGGCCACGTGGAAGCTTTTGATATCGGTATCTACGCTAAGCCCGAGTATTACTTTCGGTATGACAGCCCGAAATTCAAGGAGATCATAAGAAGGGCGAGAGGATCGGCGGATCCGGCTGAACAGAGCCGGCTTTACGCCATTGCCCAGTACATCCTGGCTGATGATGCGGTAAATGGTTTTCTCTTTGAGGCACCCAGCCTCCCGGCGATGAAGAAGGAGGTCATGGGATGGTGGGAGGACTATCCGGCCATTGCTCATGATGTGACCGAGGTGTGGATCGCCAAATAGATCAGCCCGGACGGACAGTAAAGAGATCTCTTAGAAGACTGGAAAAGGGATCTCTGAGCGCGAATCAAGATTCTTTCGCATACAGTTCTTAGTTTCGCCGTTGGCGGGATCTGAATTCGAAGGGCGAGTTTTGTATTTGCAGTGAAGCGAGCCTTAGAACTGCCGAAAGAAACTTCTGCGCAGCGAAGAGCGACCTTTTTCAGAGAAATCACAGAAAATACGAATACAAGGAGGCGGCCGCTTTCCGACTGTGGAGGCCGCCTCGTTTTGCTTTTCAAATGACCACCTACCTCGTTAGACGACTGATTGTCTTGATTCTGACCCTTCTACTGGTGTCTATCGTTGTTTTCGTCGTGATGCGGATTATCCCTGGCGATCCAGCCCAGATCATCCTGGGACTGCAGGCAACTCCTGACGCTGTGTCGGCTCTGAGAGCGGAGTTGGGGTTAGATCGGCCCCTCGCTGTTCAGTACCTGAGTTGGATATGGGAATTGCTCAGGGGCGATATGGGACGATCCATTACCTATGGCGTCCCAATCACGGAACTCGTCATCCAACGGCTGGCAGTCACCGGTCCCTTGACCTTGTTCGCCGTTTTGTTCTCCGTCGTGATTTCGATTCCCCTCGGGATTTATGCGTCGACTCATCAGAACCAGGCGGGAGACTACGGCGTCATGATCTTTTCTCAAATTGGCCTGGCCATTCCGGCCTTTTGGGCAGGCCTTCTGCTTATTCTCCTTTTTGCCGTCAACCTCCACTGGTTTGCATCTGGTGGCTTTCCGGGGTGGTCAAAAAGTTTTTGGGGCTCTGTGAAGAGTCTCATACTGCCTGCCGCAGCGCTTGGATTTATCCGGGCAGCAGTTCTGGCTCGGATGACCCGTTCGTCCCTTCTCGAGGTTCTTCGGGAGGATTATGTGCGGACAGCAAGGAGTAAAGGCCTCGCAGAAAGTATTGTCATTTATAAACACGCCTTTCGAAATGCTGTAATTCCTGTTTTGACCATACTGGGTCTTCAGATCGGACAGCTCATGGCCGGGACCATCATCATCGAGCAGGTGTTCTTCCTGCCTGGTCTTGGCCGGCTGGTCTACCTTGCCATCAATCAACGGGACCTCCCTGTGGTTCAGGCCGTTGTTCTCTTTATCGCGAGCATTATTGTGATTATCAATTTTCTTGTCGACTTGATATACGTCATGCTCGACCCCAGGATTCGTTTGGAGTAAAGCATTGAGAAGGTTTTTGAGGAACAGAAATTTCTTTATTGGATTCATGATCGCATCGGTTATCCTGGCCGGTGCTCTCGTGAGCCTCTTCTACACGCCCTACGACCCCACGGCAATGGACATACGCCACCGTCTTGAGGGCCCCAGTGGGGCTCACTGGTTGGGAACAGATCAATACGGTCGAGACGTTTTCAGCCGCATCATGCAGGGGGCGGTCAATTCCATCATCGTCGGGCTCGTTGCCGTGACTATTGGAATAAGTTTCGGTGTTCTTCTCGGGTCCCTGGCCGGATACTATCGAGGTTTCTTGGATGAGGTGATTATGCGCCTATCTGACCTCCTTTATGGGTTTCCAGCCGTTTTGTCAGCCCTCCTGATTACATCTGTTTTTGGTCCAGGTATCATCAATTCAATGGTCGCAATTGGCATCTTCTATGTTCCCATCTTTTCGAGACTAACCCGTGCCAGCTCCCTGAGTGTTTGGGAACGCGATTACATCACAGCCGCACGGGCCGCCGGCCGGAGCGATTTCTCCACCACGTTTCGCCACGTCCTTCCGAACATAATGGCCCCTCTAATTGTTCAAGGCACAGTCCAGTTTGCCGTGGCGATACTCGCGGAAGCCGGTCTGAGTTTCCTGGGATTGGGGACGCAGCCACCAAAGGCGAGCTGGGGGCAGATGCTACAGGAGGCTCAAACTTTTATGGGCGCATCACCTGGGCTAGCCATATTCCCCGGTCTGGCCATTGGTTTAGCTGTACTTGGATTCAATCTCCTCGGTGACGGACTTCGGGATACGCTGGATCCAAAGATGATAGGGACGCGATAAAGAGGCTGAACCATATAATATTTGCTAAGGAGAAAAGGATTTCATGACGATAAGACTTATAAGAGGGGGATACAACCCCCAGCATTACGACCCCGTATATCATTTACGCATTGAGTTCTATGGAGCGAGGAGGGTCCACCCAATGAGGAGCGAGGTCGATCAGCTGCTCGAGGATTTTGAGCACATCAAGAGCAATGCCGGGAGTGTGGGCCCGGACCATCCCAAAGTGAAGAAATGGGTGACCGACCTAAGAGGCTTCCTGAGTCGTGAGGGGAGCAACCGGGATCTCAAAAAATTTGAGCAATTGGAATTCGTCAAGAATGGCGCTGAAATGTGGAGTCAACATGCCGTGACTCAAGGAAATATTCGAAATTACAAGGCCGACCTAGATAAAGTTGGTGTAATACTCGAAAAAATGGTAGGCCCCCCGGACAGATCATCTACGGACGAGAAGATCAAGGAACTCCTATTTGCACCCTCTGAAGAAACCGTTCCGGAAGACGTCTCTGTCGAGAAACAGATAGACTCCGTTGTAGAGGAAACATTGGTGGAGACTGAGACTCCAGGGGGAACAAAAATCATTGAAGAACCCCTCAAATTGGAGAGCACCATGGACCGCAAAGTGGAACCCAATTTTGAAGTTGTCGAGAGTGAGCACTTGTCAGCATCGGCCAGGGACAAGGCCGTTGATAAACTCATGGCCGACCTGAAGTCCGAAATGAAAAGTTCGGAGCCTAATTGGGACAAAATTGAGGGGGTCATGGGCGACATGATGGGGCTGAAAAAGACCGGCGAGCTTCTCGAAAAGTTGAGAGCCAAAGTCAATACGCCGGGGGTCTCTTGGGAGTCTGTTCGAGAGATCATGGCCGAGCTATGGTCCATCAAAAAGGATATGGTGATAGATCTTCTCCCAACTCTCCTGAAAACGTAAAACAGTCACACACCCCATTCCCTGTTTCACGACGCCTATCCAACCCAAATATTCGTGGTATCGAGAACTGCCTTTTAGATCTTCTCCAGTTCCTTCTGCTCAATACTGAAAGTGTGTTCCTCCCCTGGGAAGATCTCTTTTTCCACCTCTTCTTTGAACTGCTTGAACGAGCTAAGCATGACCTCGCCAACCTGAGAATACTGCTTGACAAATTTGGGAACAAAACGGTCGAAAAGGCCTATCATGTCCTGATAGACCAGGACCTGTCCGTCACATTCTATCCCCGCCCCGATTCCGATCGTGGGGATACTTACGCTTTTGGTAATTCGGCCGGCAATGCCCCCGGGCACCGCCTCCAAAACAATGGAAAATGCTCCAGCCTCCTCCAAAGCCTTGGCATCATCGATTATCTTTCTTGCAGCCTCTGCGTTTCTACCCTGGACTCTGAATCCTCCCAGCTGAGAGATCGTCTGGGGTGTCAAACCGATGTGGCCCATGACAGGAATCCCTGCTCTCACGATTGCCTGAACAGTAGTCGCCATGCTGGTCCCGCCTTCGAGCTTGACTGCATCGGCTCCGCCCTCTTTGATGAAACGTCCTGCATTTATGATGGCGTCCTTTTGACAGGTGTTGTAGGACATAAAAGGCATATCCCCCACGACCAAGGCGAACCGGGTTCCCCGAACAACCGCTTTCGTATGGTGAATCATCTCATCCATGGTGACGGAAACGGTCGTCTCGTACCCCAAGACAACCATCCCCAATGAGTCCCCAACAAGAATCATATCAATCTCCGCACGGTCCACCAGAAGAGCGGTTGGATAGTCATATGCGGTGAGCATGGTGGTTTTTCTACCCTTCTTCTTCTTCTCTACAATGTCTGGGATGGTGACCTTTCTTCTTTCCATTGCCTGAAATCTCCCCTAAGAATGGTGTCTGTTGACGGGATTCGAAAAAACAACCAACTGGGAACGGTGAAAAAAGATCGATCATGACTGGATTGGGATAAGTATGAATGACGAAAACCCCTAGGGCTTCCTATCCAAATCCCTTTTCGATTGTCTTAATGAGACATATGAGGGTCGTATTGACAGGTGTCGGAATGCCTAGGGCGGTTCCCTCTCTGACGATGCCTCCGTTGATAAAGTCGATTTCGGTGCGCCTTCGGTTGTCTATGTCCTGTCCCATGGAAGAGCGGTTCTGGGCGGTTGCTTTGCAGATTTCAAAGACCTTCGCCACTGGATTCTTACCCACAGGAATCCCTTTCGTCCTCGCTACCTTTGCGGCCTCTTCCACAGCCCCTGTCAGGAGAATCTTTGTCTCCTCATGGTTGAGGAGTTCCCCATTTCGCAAACCGGTAATCGCTGTCACCGCATTGATTCCCACATTGATGAGAAGTTTTTCCCACATGAGACGTTCAATATTGTCGGAGACTTCGGTCCCTATTCCAGACTGGTTGAAGAGAGTGGAGATAGCCTCCACCTCTTCTGTGATTTTTCGGTCGGTTCGTCCCACAAAGGTTGGTCCCTTTCCACCGTGCCGAATCCTTCCAGGTCCCAGCATCGTGGAACCCTGTGACGTGACGCCGACGACGACCTTGGCCTCAGGTATTACCGATGCTATGTTTTCGATATTCCCAAGGCCGTTTTGAAGACTGAGAAAGAAGGTCTCCTTTCCAACCATCGACAGACCGTATTCAACGGCATCCTTCGTCACGTAAGCCTTGACAAAAACAATGATCAGGTCGGCAATACCCACCTCCTCCGGATCGGTTGTCGCCCTTACTTGGTGGAGCACCTCCTTACCTTCAGATTCCACGACTAGGCCGTGAGACTTAATCCGGTTGATATGCTCTTCCCAAATGTCGACAAGCCAAATCTCTCCTCTTTCAGAGCGAGACAGCATCGCCCCGAAGAGACTTCCCATAGCGCCAGCACCTAACATGACGATCTTCACGAGGTGAGTCCAACTCCCAGTTGCCCTTAGAATACAGGGTTACATAAGTCTTGTCTACCTGGAGTGTCCCTTCCGAATGGGCTCGTTCGTATCCTCATGTTACTCTTTCAGTTTTCCCCGACAAAGAACCCCTATAGGTTTTGGAATTGACTTTTTCCCCTGAGGTGGTAACTTCTCTCAAATTCAGATTCAGATAGAATACTCAAGGGGAAACAACGTCATGCGTTCAGATAAGATGAAAAAAGGGCTGAGTCGGTCACCCCATCGGTCTCTCTTCAAGGCAATGGGATACAGTGATGCGGAGCTCAGCCGGCCAATCATCGGTATCGCCAACTCCGCCAATGAGTTGATACCCGGCCACATTCACCTAGATCGGGTCGTCGAGGCAGCCAAGGCTGGAATTCGTATGGCCGGCGGAACGCCGATGGAGTTCTCGACCATAGGCATATGTGACGGGATTGCTATGGGCCATGAAGGAATGAAGTACTCTCTTGCCTCAAGGGAGTTGATCGCGGATTCAGTTGAGATCGTCGCCTCAGCTTACCCTTTCGATGGTCTCATCTTGGTTCCAAACTGTGACAAAATCATTCCGGGGATGATGATGGCCATGGCACGGGTCAATATTCCGTCCATCCTCCTCAGCGGAGGCCCTATGTTGACGGGTCGTTGGCAGGACTGCGACGTTGACCTCATCACTGTTTTTGAGGCGATTGGAAAGGTCACTTCTGGCCAGATGAGCGAGCAGGAGCTTCGTCAACTTGAAGACCGCGCCTGTCCCGGGCCGGGCTGCTGTAGTGGCATGTTTACTGCCAACACAATGAACTCACTTTCTGAAGCCCTGGGAATAGCTTTAAAAAACAATGGGACCGCCCTGGCCGTTTCGGCCGAGAGGATCAGGCTTGCGAAGGATGCGGGCATCCAAGTGGTTGAACTTGTTCGCCAGGAGATTCGCCCCTCAGCTATACTGACGGAGAAGGCCTTTGAGAATGCCATTGCTGTGGATATGGCCTTAGGGGGATCAACAAATACGACCCTCCACCTGACGGCCATTGCCCACGAGGCGGGAATTAAGATGGACCTGAACAAATTCAACGACTTCAGCGAGAAAACCCCCCAAATCTGTTCTCTTTCACCCGCAGGACCCCACCACATGGAGGACCTTCATCGGGCTGGCGGCATTCATGCGGTGATGAAAGAGCTCGCTGGCCACGGGTTGATCCATCTCGATGCGATGACGGTCACGGGAAAGAATGTTGAGAACAATATCAAAGACGTGCGAATATCCGACCACCATGTGATTCATTATGCGAATTATCCCTATAGACCCAAGGGCGGGCTGGTGGTCCTTTTCGGAAATCTTGCCCCGGACGGAGCAGTCGTGAAACAGGCCGCAGTTGAGACGGAAATCATGTCTCACCGAGGCCCAGCCAGGGTCTTCGACTCGGAAGAAGAGGCTGTCGAGAGCATCCAGAAGCGGGAAATAAGAAAAGGCGACGTGGTCGTTATCAGGTACGAGGGACCCAAAGGCGGACCGGGCATGAGAGAAATGCTGACCCCCACTGCCGCCATTGTTGGACAGGATCTGGACAGGGACGTGGCGCTTCTCACAGATGGGCGGTTCTCAGGGGGGACTCGGGGAGCCTGTGTCGGCCACATATCTCCAGAAGCCGCTGATGGAGGACCAATTGGACTTGTCCAAGAGGGGGACATCATTGACATTGACATTTCACAAAAAAAGATCTCCATCGACCTTAACAAGAAAACCCTAATGGAGAGAGCCAAGAACTGGACCGAACCTCCCCCGAAGGTCAAAAAGGGTTACCTGCAGCGCTATGCGAAGCTGGTGAGTTCTGGGGCAACCGGAGCAATATTCAAGGAGTAGGATCTCAAGGACGATGTCTTTTTTAGGAAACTCCTCTCAAAATATCTCTTGACAAAGTGAATTCATGCAGGCTATATAAATGAGAAATTCATCGAGGGATAGAGTTCCTTATGAGTCAGGTAGGTTTACTTCCCATCGTCATAGTAGAGATTCTGGGCCTTGTTTTGGCCCTGGTACTTATTAGGGGCCGCTCACTGCCTGACTTGAGCCGATATTGACTCGAAAAAAATAAAGCAGGCCGTGGGCAGCAGTTCCCATGGCTTGATTGGTCTAAAGCCGTGGGAAATAATCCCACGGCTTTTTGATTTTCTTTTGATTCCTGGCTTTTTTTGCGAACTCTTTTCTGACGAGCAAAAGGAACCAACCCTAAAGAGGCTAACATGAAGAAACTGAGAGGTGCACAGATCGTGTGGGAGAGCTTGATCCGCGAGGGGGTGGAGGTCGTATTTGGTTTCCCCGGCGGCGCGGTCATCAATCTCTATGATGAACTCATGAACTATCCCAAGATCAAACACGTCCTGGTACGTCACGAGCAGGGGGCCGTTCACGCGGCTGATGGGTATGCTCGGGCGACGGGGAAGCCTGGAATCTGCCTGGTTACATCAGGACCAGGAGCGACTAATGTCGTCACCGGCGTAACAACGGCGTTTATGGATTCTATCCCCCTCATTGTCCTCACCGGTCAGGTTGCCACAGATCAGATTGGAAACGATGCGTTCCAGGAAGCCGATATCATTGGCATCACGCGGACGTGCACAAAACATAGTTACCTTGTCAAGGACACAGGGGATCTTGCCCCAACGTTCCGGGAAGCTTTCCATATCGCCTCAACCGGCCGGCCTGGACCGGTGGTCATCGATTTACCCAAGAACGTGATAACAGGTGAGTTTCCATTCGAGTATCCGCCAAAGATACGACTCCGCGGATACGCACCGGTCACCTCAGGACATCAAGGTCAGATCAAACTGGCTGTCCGAGAGATTTTGAAAGCCAAAAAGCCCGTCATCTACGCCGGGGGGGGTATCATCCACTCCGGGGCACACAAGGAGTTGCTGCAACTAGCCGAATTGGCGCAGACGCCCGTGACGCTGACCCTACTGGGTCTGGGAGGGTTTCCCGCCGATCACCCCCTCTTTCTGGGCATGCTCGGTATGCACGGGACCTATGCTGCGAACATGGCAATTACGAATTGCGATCTGCTGATTGCCGTCGGGAGCCGTTTCGATGACCGGGTCACAGGAAAGGTCGAATCCTTTGCCCCTTCTGCCCGAGTCATCCATGTTGACATCGATCCATCGTCAATCAGCAAGAATGTGGCCGTCGATGTTCCGATTGTTGGAGATGCCAAATATGTCCTGACGCAGATAATCCAGCTTCTGAAGGATCACGGAGATTTCTGGAAGGCAACTCGCACGCCCTGGCTAAAGGAGATTCGTCGATACTTGACAGAACACCCCACAGGGTATGAACCCTCGGACGACGTGATAAAACCCCAGTATGTTATCGAACAAATCCATCGGCTCACTAAGGGCAAGGCGATTATCGCGACTGAAGTCGGACAGAATCAGATGTGGACGGCCCAGTTCTATCAGTTCACCGGCCCCCGGACCCTGCTGTCCTCCGGAGGTTTGGGCACCATGGGGTATGGTTTTCCTGCAGCCATCGGTGCGCAAATGGCATTCCCTGACCGAATTGTGTTCGACATTGCCGGTGAGGGGAGTTTTCAGATGAATGTGCAGGAACTTGCGACAGCAGTTCAGTATCGCCTTCCAATCAAGGTGGCCGTACTGAACAATCATTCCCTGGGCATGGTTCGCCAGTGGCAGGAACTGTTCTTCAATAAACGATATTCAGAGACCTTGCTGCATACCCAGCCTGATTTTTCCAAACTGGCCGAAGCCTATGGCGCTGCCGGCCTAAAGGCTGACCATCCCGACGAGGTGATTCCCTGCTTGGAAAAGGCGCTTAAAATCCAGGGACCGGTGGTCATCGACTTCCATGTCGACCCAGAAGAGAAGGTCTTTCCCATGGTACCGGCCGGTCACGGTATCGATCAAATGATGCTGGCCAAACCGAAAAGAAAAATCCGGAAAGTGGTTCCACTGACTTTTCCTTCGTGAGGTTGAGAAATGAAAAACACGATTTCAATCCTTGTCGAGAACAAACCCGGCGTCCTTGCCCGAATCGCTGCCATGTTTAGTGCGAGGGCTTACAATATCGATAGTCTCGCGGTTGCCGAAACGATGGATCCGAGTGTGTCGAGAATTACATGCACGGCCGTAGGGGACAAACTCCAAATCGAACAGATCATGAAGCAGCTCAGGAAACTGATCGACGTGATTCGGGTGATTAACTTCACCACGGCAAATGGAGATCATATCACCCGGGAGATGGCCCTCGTCAAGGTGAGCGCCAAAGCCAAGGACCGTGCGGAAATTATGCGCACCTCAGACATCTTTAGGGCCAAAATTGTGGATGTTAGTCATGAAAGTTTGACTCTTGAAGTGACCGGCGATGAGAATAAAATGAGCGCCATCTTCGAACTACTCAAACCGTTCGGGATCTTGGAAATATCCAGAACAGGACAGGTTGCAATATCCCGTGGATCGAAAAGGCTCATGGACAGACAGCAGGAATCGATGGACAGGCCACAACAGATAAAAAGACCTCAACGGAAAAAACGGTGAGAGGAGCAGGATTTTGATCAAAAGAGGGAGGACGTCATGTTAAAGATCTACAGGGAGGGAGATGCAGACCTCGAATACCTGAAAGGAAAGACGATCGCCGTGATCGGCTACGGTAGCCAAGGCCATGCCCATGCCCAGAATTTGAAGGAGAGTGGCCTCGAGGTTGTAGTGGGTCTTCGAGAGGATAGTGGTTCCTGGAAGAGCGCTGAAAAGGACGGTCTGAGGGTGACATCCACCGCCGAGGCGGCGATGGCCGGGGACGTTATCATGCTTGTCATCCCGGATGAGAAGCAGAAAGAGGTTTATGAAAGGGACATCCTCCCTGGTCTTGAAGAGGGAAAGGCTCTGGCTTTTGCTCACGGCTTCAACATCCATTATGGTCAGATCAAGCCCCCTCACTTTGTCGACGTCTTCATGATTGCGCCAAAGGCACCCGGTCATCTTCTCAGGCGAGTTTTCAAAGAAGGACAGGGCGTGCCGTGTTTGCTCGCCGTGCATCAGGACTTCACCGGCAAGGCGAAGAATGCTGCGCTCGCTTACGCCCATGGGATCGGCGGTACACGGGCAGGGATTATCGAGACCACCTTCAGAGAGGAAACCGAAACCGATCTATTCGGGGAACAGACGGTTCTCTGTGGGGGGATTACCTCTCTAATCAAGGCTGGGTTTGAGATACTTGTCGAGGCCGGATATCAACCCGAAGTGGCTTACTACGAGTGCCTTCACGAAATGAAACTTATCGTCGATCTCATCTACGAAGGAGGGCTGGGCCTAATGCGCTACTCGGTCAGTGACACCGCCGAGTACGGTGACCTAACGAGGGGGCCCCGGATCATAACCGAACAGACAAAAAAGGAGATGCGCAAAATCATGGAAGCCATCCAATCAGGGGAGTTTGCTCGAGAATGGATTCTAGAGAACCAGGCGGGCCGTCCCGTCTTCAATAGTTTGCTCAAGATTGAAGAGAATCACCAAATTGAGACAGTCGGTAAGCAGCTTCGATCCATGATGAGTTGGCTCAAGAAACAGAAAGGCATACAGTAGTCTTCTTGCAAACTGAAAGAGCAATCTCTCGGCGCGATGGAGAGTGGCAAGAGAAAAACAGGTTCAAACAAACCGTGATCCTCTCGCCTTGAGGATTTGTTAGAAGGGATTATCAACAGAGAAGGGCGACTCTTTCAAAGGACTCGAACAAGCGTTGTGAAGTCTCCATGCGTATCGATCGACGACAATTCTTAGAACGTCAACTCGACAAGGCTCGGGCAGGTAGTCTGGTTTATGTCTTTGTTCTTGCTGCTTTATCAACGGCTTACAGGGTCCTCGTTCAAACTCGATCAAAGCTTTATGGGTGGGGACTCCTTCCCACAAAGAGGCTTCCCTTCAAGGTCGTATGCGTTGGGAACATAACCATGGGAGGAACAGGGAAGACCCCGATGGTGGAGTATATCGCCTGCGCGCTGAAAAGTGCCGGCGTTCGGGTTGCAGTCCTGAGTCGCGGCTATAGGGGAAAACATGAGAAAGGGCTCGGGGTTGTCTCGGATGGTAAGGCCCTTTTGCTCTCTGGGAGAGAATCAGGCGATGAACCTTATCTCCTTGCCCGTCGACTTAAGGAGGTTCCGGTTCTGGTTGGACGAGACAGATACAAGTCTGGGGAAATGGCTCATCGACGTTTCCACACTCAGGTGGCCATACTCGATGACGGATACCAGCACATCCAACTTGAGCGGGATATGAACATTCTACTTGTTGACGGAAGGGAGGGATTTGGCACCGCTCACGTCTTTCCTCTAGGATCTCTCCGCGAACCTCTGACGGGTCTCTCTAGAGCCGACCATATTTTGATTACTAAGACAGAACGGACGGATAGGATTCGGGACATTGAGAAGACCCTCCGGAGATGGAATTCCGGGGCCGAGATCTTTCATGGGCGGACCGTCCCCGAATATCTCCTCGATCCCAAAACCGGTCAGCGGCATGAACCGAATAGCCTGCAGGGAAAGAAGGTCTTCGCCTTTGCCGGTCTTGCCACCCCGGAGTATTTTTTCGAGCTTCTCAGGTCTCTCGGAGCGGTTCTGGTCGGGGAGATCGTTTTTCCAGATCACCATCGTTACAGCGAAGACGATCTCGATCTGATTCGAAAGATCACCGCTGATGCCGAGTGGTGCGTGACGACCGAGAAAGATATTATCAGACTGGCGGACCTGAATTGCGAGGGATTACCCATCAAAGTCCTCCAAATCAGGACGGAGATTTCTAGGCAGAAAGCGTTCGAAGAAGCCCTCTTCAGGGGACTTGAGATAAAACGGATGGTCACACCTGGTCAGAGGGCATCCTAAGCAGGAGAACATATCATGTCCGAATGGGTGAAGATTTTCGACACGACCCTGAGGGACGGGGAACAGTCTCCGGGGTTCAGCATGAATGTCGCTGAAAAGATCCGTGTTGCAAAAAGGATAGAGAATCTCGGGGTCGATGTGATCGAAGCTGGATTTCCTGTAGCCTCACAGGGAGATTTCGAGGCAGTTCAGGCAATTGCCGGGGAGATCAAGCACACCGTCGTCGCCGGACTGGCACGGGCAAACCTCAAAGACATCGACCGAGCATGGGAGGCTATCGAAAAGGCCTCGAAGCCCATGGTCCACACATTCATATCGAGTTCAGATATACATCTCGAACATCAACTCAGAAAATCACGGAGTGAGGTCCTGAAACTCGCCGTGAAAGCTGTCAAACGGGCTAAATCCCATACTGATCTGGTTGAATTCTCTGCTATGGACGCGACCCGAAGTGACTGGTCCTACCTGGCCCAGATGATGGGTGAGGCGATCGACGCAGGTGCGAACACGATCAATATTCCTGACACCGTGGGATACGCTGTCCCCGAGGAGTTCGCCCAACTCATTCGCTATCTCATGGAGAATGTGCCCAACATCAAAGAGGCAGTCGTCAGTGTCCATTGCCACAACGACCTCGGTCTTGCTGTGGCAAATTCATTGGTCGCAGTCCAAAATGGTGCTAGACAGGTTGAATGTACCATCAACGGCATCGGAGAAAGGGCTGGGAACACGGCTCTAGAAGAGATCGTTATGGCTTTGAAAGTTCGTAAGGATATGGTCGGCCTCGACACGCGAATCCGCACGGAACAGATCTACCCGACAAGCCGACTCGTATCGTCCATAACAGGCATTCGGGTTCAGCCTAACAAAGCCATCGTCGGGGCCAATGCCTTTGCCCATGAGTCGGGTATTCATCAGGATGGCATCTTAAAGGAGAAAAGCACCTATGAGATCATGACGCCCAAAACGGTCGGTCTGAGCCAGAGTACCCTTGTCTTGGGCAAGCACTCTGGGAGGCACGCTTTCCGCGATCGAGTCAAAGGCCTCGGCTACGATCTCACCCAAGACCAAATCGAGCACGCTTTTGAGCTCTTCAAGAACCTCTGTGACCTCAAGAAGCACGTCTACGACGAGGACATTGAGGCCATCGTTGCCGACGAGATCATCCAGATACCTGACAAGTACCGACTGACTTTTCTCTCCGTAACCAGTGGCAGTGAACTCATTCCGACCGCCACGGTGCAGATGGAGATCGATGGAACGGTCGTCAAGGCTGCTGACCTCGGGAACGGTCCGGTCGATGCAGCCTTCAAGACCATCAAGAAGATCACGGGAGATACAAGCAACCTGATTCGCTATGAGGTCGACGCCATTACCGGGGGCACCGATGCCCAAGGTGAGGTGAAGTGTAACCTTGAAAAAGAGGGAATTACTGTCATTGGTCGGGGAAGCGACACCGACATCATCGTCGCCAGTGCAAAAGCTTATGTCAACGCGCTGAACAAGCTAGACTACAAGCAGAAATACCTTACCACAGACCTAGACCGCACCCTCTGATGTCCTTTGTCAGGGTCCATTCCTGAGCGGTCATGAACCATTCGAATCCTCTGGAAAACAACGATCGCCACTACCTCCGGCCGTTTCCCAGGAGAATGGTTACCGTAATCCACGCTCCAGACCCGACCGGACCCCCGCAGGCCGCGTCACGGCGTGAATGGTCCGTGAAGATATGATCTCGGAATGGACGAGGGGGAAAAGGAATCAATCAGCGCCCCGAAGCATTCAGGAGCATCATTGGGAAGCCTCGACAAGACCGGGGCCCGAAGGGTCAATCACTTTTTCGATCACTGGATAGTATCTCTGATTTTGACTCAAACGGCCGTGGAAGAGACGGATGATCGCGAATGAAACGCCGAGACTAAAGAGGCCGGTCAAAACGGAGACTGTTTCGGAATTTCCCGTTGACCAGATCTGAGCACTGTATTTTTGCCCAATGAAACTACCAGCCAAAAGTGCAAGAATAGGCAGGAGATAGACGAGGAAAGAGGCTTTCAGGACCGATCCAGAGCCAATGCGAATGAGGACGTGATCCCCGACCGTGGCTCCGGCCTGGTTGATGGCGGTAAGCTTTCTCTCGGTCCCTCCACCGATGGCCTGACATGCGCTGCGGCATGCACAGCTCCCACAGCCCTCCCCACCTGTCGCTCTGACCGAGGCAAAGCCATTCTGCTTAAGCTCCGTCACGATGCCAATCTCTTCCATTCCCAAGCCCCCAATTGTTTAAGAACCCCTACGCCTGTTCAGTCCCCGTTTTTTTCCTAGAAAATAACCAAGAAAATCGTTCCATGGGCCCCTGGAATTTTCATACAGCTCATTATTATTATAGCATAGTCATTAGTCAAATAAGGCAGCCCGGTATATCGCCTCCTCCTTTATGATCTAGATTCTCCTCCCCGCAGCTGTCACCCCATGTAGTTAAGCAGCGGGATGGGCCGTCAACATCTGGTGTGACATACCACGGTTTGAAACGGGGCTGGAGGAGAAATCGGCGGGAGTTTGAGAAGGTCTTGCAGAGCCGAAAGCAATCCGGCTCACGGATCCTAAAAAGACCTTGACAGGAAAAGGGTATTGTGTAATGTATACATTATACTGAATCCGTCACACCCACGTGTTTTCGACCTCTTTGAGAATGTCCTGTCCGACAAAGAAGGACTATATTGCTGGGAAGTCCGTGCTAAATCGAACGTAACAATGGGGGAATTCGAGAAAAAGTATCCCCAGTGGCCATAGTTGGCCACGCTGACCGGTTGCCAGACAAGTGATCCTGAGGATTTCGTGATAATCCCCTAACGGCATTAGCCAGTGTGGACTGGAACATTTTTGGGCTCCAAGAGAATGCACGCCGCCGAGAGAAGGGGGACAGAAGACAATGCTCGGAAAAAGGAGATCGACCAGATGAAAGCCGCTAGGATGTATGGCACAGGAGAGACTGTAAAAGTTGAGACAATCGCGGACCCGACCCCTCCGGAAGGGTGGGCGCTCGTCAAGGTTCGGTCAGCCGGAGTCTGCGGCACTGACCTGCACTTCCTGGAAGGCCTCCTGCCTCCAGGGAAAATCCCCATGATCCTTGGGCACGAGATTGCCGGCGATGTGGCGGACGCGCCTGAACGATCCGGGTTCAGGTCCGGTGACAGGGTGAGCGTTTATAATCTGATGAATTGCGGACGTTGCCAATATTGCAGTCGTGGCCGAGACGAACTCTGTTCTGAGGCGATCGGACAGATTGGTTTCTCCCATGATGGCGGCTTCGCAGAATACGTCTGTGCACCCGTCAGAAGCCTCATCCCCCTACCGGCTAAGGTTTCCTATTCCAGTGGTGCAGTGCTCTCTTGCAGTGGGCTCTCTGCCGTCCATGCGGTCAGGCTCTCGGGTATCGGTCTCATGGATACTGTTGTCGTCAATGGTGTGGGGGGGGTTGGCCTCATGGTCGCGCAAGTGGCCAAGCTGACAGGAGCTCGCGTTATTGCAATCGCCGATTCTGAAGAGAAGGCGGCACTGGCCCATAATGTCGGTATCGAAGAAACCATAGTTGTCAGCGGATACGCTGGTCTTCCTAATGAAATTCGGAAGCGGACAGACGGACGGGGCGCTGATGCCTTCTTCGAACTCGTTGGCACCACCGCCACAACAGCAGCGGGCCTACAGGCCTTGGCAAAGACGGGGGTTTTTGTCATCATCGGGTATACGAAAGATCATATCGACGTTGACCCGTTATGGATGGTAATCGGAGAATTGAGGCTTATCGCTTCCGTGGCGGGGGCACGAAAAGATCTGGAGGATGTGCTCAACCTTGCTGGGGAGGGAAAAATCCAGACCGTGATCCAGAGCGAAATGCCCATTGACAGCGTTAATGAGGCACTCGGCCTAATCCGCAATCGCAAGAGCCTCGGCAGGAACGTCATCTCCTTCTAGTCTGATCTGTTCGATGATCAAACCTCGTTGTCGACTTTGGCGAAATCATTCTTATAGAATCTCGGACAGACGACACGGAGTATTCCACTAGGTGCGTGGCCAGTAGCCATCTTCGTGTTGGATGGGCGAAGGCCGTTGTCTCTTCGCTGCAATACTCCCGAAGTGATCCGATTCCCGCCGTCGGCTGAACAGGTGGGGAGCTATTGTCCATTCCCCTTCTACAGGCGAAGCTTGCTTCCTACGTTTGGCTCCCCTTGGCTATGAAGTCGGGCTGAATGGATGCATGGCTGAGCTCGTCGAAAACTCATGTCCAAGCCTGCGCACCGCGACGGGTGCCCCACTTCTCCTGCGATCCTAGAGGCAACAGTGTCCAACAAGACGCAAAGAAACCTAGGGCGTTTCCCTCTTGACAGATGCATGGGCCTATGCAAAATGTTGAGATCAACGACGAGACCAATCTCGGAGAAGAAAGGCAATTGACTTTCCCTTTTCTGAATAATCCAATTGGAGGATAAGATGAGAAACGGATACGTAGGTCAGTTCTTGGATGTCAATCTATCCGATGGACGGACGAAGGTCGAGACCGTTGATGAGAGTCTTTTGCGACGCTTTATCAGCGGGAGGGGGCTGGGTGCGAAGCTTTTGTACGATCGCACACCAGCAGGTGTTGATGCTCTCGCAGAAGACAACGTTGTCGTCTTAACGACGGGGGTTCTGACCGGCACCCTTTCCCTGTTTAGCTCTCGAACAAACATCACCACTAAATCCCCCCTGACCAGCCGGATCTGCATGGGAAACTGCGGTGGATATTTTGGACCGGAACTCAAGTTTGCCGGTTTCGATGGAATAATCATCACCGGCAAAGCGGCGAAACTGTCCTATCTCTGGATACGCGACGGAGAGGTAGAAATCCGGCAGTGCGAGGAGTTGAGTGGGAAGACAGCGCCGGAAACGGAAGCATACCTGCAAAGGAAGACGGACAAGGGGAGCCGTGTGCTCTGCATTGGACCGGCTGGGGAAAGATTGGTAAAGATCAGCTGCGTATGTGGAGATGACCGATTTGTTGGAAGAGGCGGTACAGGAGCGGTGTTTGGTTCTAAGAGGCTTAAGGGGATTGTGGCCTATGGTTCTCAGGTTAAGACGATTCCCGTTTTTGATGAGAAGAAGTTTAAAGAGGTCATCAAACAAGAGCAGAAGCTTTATGACGACAACGAATTCTTTCAACTTTGGCGCAAAACCGGTACCCCCTTTATTGTCGAGCCGATGACCGAGTTAGGCATTTTGGGAACTAGGAATTTTCAAAATGGTTATTTCGAGCTTCACGAGCAGATCAGCGGCGATACGTTGAGAGAGAATTACGTTAGGAAGAAGGTCACGTGCCATCGCTGTCCAGTGGCCTGTATTTCCATGTCTGAGGTTAAGGATGGGATCTATGGGGGAGCTCACTGTCGAGGGCCAGAGTTTGAAACCATTTATGCCTTCGGTTCTGATTGCGGTGTCTCATCTCTGCCTGCAATCATCATGGCTGACAAGCTCTGCACGGACTATGGGATGGATTCGATTTCAACAGGTAACATCTGTGCTTTTGCCATGGAGCTTTTCGAGCGGGGTATCTTGACCCTGGAGGATACGGGGGGGTTGGAGCTTCGTTTTGGAAATCACGAATCCATGATCAAACTCATTCATCTCATCGGTAAGAAAGAGGGTATTGGCGAGATTCTGGCTGGGGGCGTGAGAGAGGCCGCCAGGACTATCGGCAAGGGGGCTGAGGATTATGCGATCCATGTCAAAGGCCTTGAGGTGGCGGCCTACGATCCCCGGGGAGCCAAATCCCAGGGATTGGCCTACGCGACGTCGCCTAGGGGTGGATGTCACCATACCGGGTATGCGGAACAGGAGCTTTATGATGGTTCTTTTGACCGGTTCACCATCGAAGGAAAAGCGGCCGTGACGATTCAGAATCAGGATAAATCGGTTCTCTATGATTCTACTGGGATTTGTGCCTTCCCGACCCAGTTGGGCGTCGTAGGTCTCGACACGATGGCCGATCTTCTCTCCCATGCGACAGGGTTTGAGGACTTTCAGAGCGAGGAGCAGCTCATGAAAATTGGTGAACGAATCTTCAACCTTGAGCGGCTTTTTAACTGGCGGGAGGGGATGACCTCAGCAGAGGACACGCTGCCAAAACGGTTCATCACAGAGGCGCATACAACAGGGTCCTCTGCCGGACAGACCGTCGACATTACATCAATGCTAAAGGAGTACTACAAGTTACGGAACTGGTCCCCTGACGGCAGACCAACACAAGAACTGCTCGATCAGCTCGAACTCCCGTAGGGGAGAGGAAAGGGAGGTGGATGCTAATGAGAAGTCAGAAAGGAAGCGATAAGAGGCGAGTCAAGATTCTCATCACCAATGGGGTTGTTGCCACGATTGATCCTCAGAAAAGAATCTTTGAGAATGGAGCTATTGCCATAGACGACGGAAGAATCGTGGAGGTGGGGGAGAGCAAAGATCTAGGAGATCGTTATGTGGGGGAAAAGGAAATCGACGCTACCCACATGGCCGTCATGCCTGGCCTGGTGAACCTCCACTTCCATACGGACAATTTCTCCAGAGGTGTAGGGGAAGAACTGGGCCTTGAAGGATGGATCTATAACATCTATTACCCCATGCTGGCGGCAATGACGATCGATGATGCCTACAAGAGCGGTTTGCTGGCTTACACCGAGGTGATCAAGGGCGGAACAACATGCGTGAATGACATGTATCTAAAACTCCCGTCTTTGGCTGATGCCGCGGAGAAGACAGGAATTAGGGCCGTTCTTTCGAGTGAGGGGGCCGACCTCATTGAGGGACAGGAGAGTTTAGAGGATAATGAAAAAGCATTACTCGAGAGAAACGATTCTGCTGGAGGGCGTATCACGGTTGTCTTTGGCGTGGAGTGGATTCCGGTCTGCTCCCCTGACTACATTAAAGAATGCCGGCGGCTGGCAGATAAACACGGGGTGGGCATTCACGTCCACCTGAACGAATCCAAAGACGAAGTGCGGGTCTGCAAAGAGAAATACGGCAAACCCCCTACCGAATTTGTTCACGAACTGGGTTTGTTGGGCCCTGATGTTGTCGCGGCACACTGTGTCTGGCTTAACGATCGGGAGATCGAGATCATGAAAGAGACTGGAACTCACATTTCCCATAATCCTGTTTCCAATGCCAAGCTCGGAAACGGTGTGGCCCGGGTCATGGATTATCTGAAAGCGGGTATCAACGTGGGGCTGGGAACAGACGACGCGCCGTGCAACAATAACAACGACATGTTTGAAGTGATGAAATATGCCTCTCTTTTCCAGAAGGCCGTTCACACCGATGCCAGTCTACTCCAGTCAGAACAGGTGTTGCAGATGGCGACAATCTGCGGCGCGAGAGCGCTCGGCATGGACGATCAGATCGGTTCTCTCGAGCCTGGCAAGAAGGCTGACGTCATTCTGGTCAACTTGCGGACCCCCGCGTTGACGCCTGTTTTTCTCGGAGATAATTTCAATGTCTTTGCTCACCTCGTTTTTGCTGCCCACGGAGACAATGTCGACACTGTCATCATTGATGGCCAGGTGGTCATGGAAGGCCGGAAGATGTTAACGGTCGACGAAGAAGAGGTGATTGAGGAGGCAACGAGGGCAGCCCACCGAGTTATCAAACACAGAAAGTAATCGACTCTTGTTGAAAGGACGGGGATACAATGAAAACTGAGCAGTTGACGGCCAACGATGTCATCGAACTTCAGGAAAAATATCTTATGAAGTCTGTACACGCATGGAATGACAGGGTATTTGTCCAGGGGCACGGAACAACGCTCATCGATATAGAGGGTAATGAGTATCTCGATTGCTTCAGCGGCGTATCGGTCCTCAATATTGGGCACGTCCACCCTAAAATGGTTGAAGCCGTGCGTGATCAGGTTGGTAGATTAACCCATCTCTCAACACTCTACCGCACGGTCCCGATGCCGCTTCTGGCCAAGATGCTCTCCGACATCGCTCCCATGGACAGAGGGCGGGCGAAGGTTTTCTTCTGCAACTCGGGTTCTGAAGCCAATGAACATGCCCTGACCCTTGCTAGAATCGCTACCAAAAAATATGAGATTTTCGGTTTGCAGAATGGGTTTTATGGCCGGGGCGGATTCTCGATGAGCGTTACAGGCATGGGCGCCTGGAGAGCTGGGCTGGGACCCTTCATGCCCGGCACGCTCCACCTCCCCCATTATCATTGCTACCGATGCGCTTTGGGCCATAAAGATCCAACTAAATGTGGTACAGCCTGCGCCAAATATCTTGAAATAGCCATCAAAAGCCAAACCAGCAATCGAGTTGCTGCGGTGATGGTAGAAGCCATTCAGGGTATCGGCGGCATCGTGGTCGCTCCCCCTGACTACTTCAAGGTTCTAAAACCGATCCTCGACGAGAATCAGATTCTCCTCGTTGTGGACGAGGTCCAGACTGGCTTCGGGCGCACCGGGAAATGGTTTGCCATGGAGCATTATGGTATAGAACCCGACGTCATGACCGTGGCCAAGGCATTAGGCGGTGGCATGCCTCTTGGTGCCGTCGTAGCCCGATCGGAGATAGCCGATGAATTCCCGGGGCCTGATTTCTCGACCTTCGGTGGAAACCCGGTCAGCTGCCGTGCGGCTATGGCTGGAATCGAAGTCGTTGAGGAAGAGAATCTCGCAGAAAACGCCATCACGGTTGGCCAGTTCTTGAAAGATGGCCTGTCAGAAATGAGCAAAACCCATCCCTGTTTCGATGACGTGCAGGGGCTGGGATTGATGATTGGCGGGGAGATCGTGACGGATAAAGCAACTCGAACTCCAGCGCCGGACGAGGTGCTCGTGACCATCATGGATGAGGCCTTGAAGGAGAATGTCCTCATTGGACGGGGCGGGTTCTATTACAATCGAGTAAGATTTCAGCCCCCTTTGTGTATGACGAAAGGGGAGGCCGAACAGGTCCTTGCGGCTTTCGAAAAAGCACTGACTGTGGCTGAAAAGTCGATCGGGGCATGACGATTCAGGACAGCGAAAAACAAGTAGAAATGATCGAAGACAACGGAAACTCAGAAGTGATTCTCGAGGTGCGGGATATTTCAAAGCGGTTCGGCAAAGTCCAGGCCCTCGATGCCGTATCTCTCATCTTTCGGAAGGGCGAGATTCATACCCTTCTCGGAGAGAATGGCGCTGGGAAAACGACCCTAATGAACATCATCTATGGGCTTTATCATATGGACAGTGGCGAAATACTCCTAAGGGGTCGAAGAGAAGAGGTTAAGTCCCCCAATGACTCGTTGAGACTTGGCATCGGCATGGTCCCTCAATTTTTCAAGCTGGTCCCAGACATGACCATTGTGGAAAACATCTTCCTCTTTATGAAAAACACCCAGTTCTTTTTCAGTCGGGGACAGGTCAGGAAACAGATAAGACAGCTATCCGAAGCGTTCGGGTTCGGCTTGGAGGAAAGCCTCGATGTGGAAATCGCTGACCTTTCAGAAGGGGGAAAACAGAAAGTTGAGATCCTGAAGGTGTTAGCACGGGAATCTGAGATTCTGCTGTTTGATGAAGCCACCAATGTCCTTGCCCCGAACGAGCTCCAGGCGTTCTTGGATGTCATTAAGGACATGAACCGCAAGGGTTATACCATCCTCTATATCACCCATCGATTGCAGGAGGCCCTCTCCATCTCAGATAGAATTTCGGTGTTTCGCAAGGGAAAACTCATTGGCACGGTCACCGGACAAGAGGCCACCGTCGACACGGTGACGAAGATGATGGTGGGCAGGGAGATCGAGAGGAAATCTGCGATTCAGAGTGGCAGGCGCGAGAAACCCTTGATTCGGGTGGAGAATCTGAATGTTCTGGATGATCGGGGCCTACCGGCCGTTAGAAACGTCTCATTCGAACTCTACGAGGGTGAAATTGTCGGTTTAGCTGGGATAGAGGGAAATGGCAGCGATCAACTTGCAGAGGCTATCATGGGACTTCGCCCCTTGCAAGGCGGACGGGTTACGTATAAGAATGCAGACATTACCAGTCTCTCACCCATAAAGCGTGTGGAGATGGGGATGAGCTTCATTCCAAGCCTGAACACCCTGGTCCCTTTGTTCAACGTCCGGGACAACACCATACTCGATTATCCAGGAATAGAACCGTTTTCGAAAAAAGGCATTCTCAACCGCGGAGCCATTACGGATCATGCGACAAAGATCGTCGAGACCTATGAAGTCCAGACGCCGAGCATCTTCTTGCAGGCCGCTAAACTCTCGGGAGGCAACCGCCAGCGACTCGCCCTGGGAAGGAAGATAGAGGCAAATCCGGAACTCATTATTGCGTATCACCCGACAAAGGGCCTTGACATTAAGTCCCAGAATTTTATCTACGAAAGATTCCTGGAAATGGAGGAGAAGGGGACAACGATCCTTTTCATGGGAACGGACCTAGATGAAATCCTCCAGCTAAGTAACCGCCTGATGGTCATATACCGGGGTGAGATCGTGGGTACTTTCGAAGACACCGCTCAAGTATCGAAATTCGACGTTGGCCTTCTGATGACCGGTGGTCAAACCTACTTTGAGGAGGGGGCAGACTAGGGATGTCTCTACCGAAAGAAAAACTTGCTACGCCCCTCGCCTACCTTATCGCCCTTTTCATGACTTTTCTCATCGGGGCCTGCCTCATTCTCATTTTTATCGGAAAGAATCCGATAGCCGCCTATCGTGAGTTTTTCGCCCAGAGTTTCTTCTCGAGTTACGGCATCTTGGAAGTCATGGCCAAAGCGACGCCAATCATCATAGCCGGGTCAGGCATGATTATCGCTTTTCGCTGCGGCCTATGGAATCTCGGAGCAGAAGGCCAGATGGCCATCGGCGCCATTCTCTCCACAGCCATCGGAGTAAACCTGAACCTTCCCGGGATCATATTGATTCCACTGATCTTTGTGGCGAGTTTCATTGGAGGTGCACTGTGGTCAGGCCTCTCCGGCTACCTGAAAAACAGGTTCGGCGTTCACGAAATGCTCTCCACCCTGATGATGAATTATATTGCCTTGAAATTCATGGAATACCTGATAAACGGCCCGATGAGCATGCCCAGGGCAAACTATCCGAGAACCTCCGAGATTCTACCTCAGGCCCAGCTGGCCTTCATTGGATATCCCCTCAACGTCACCTTTATCATTGCTCTCCTTATAATCCCAATTGTTTGGTTCCTGATTAATCGGACAACTCTTGGATATCGCCTACAAGCGGTTGGTTTGGAAAGGGAGGCAGCGAGACTCTCGGGAATGGAGATCAGCAAGCTTACCATTATCGTCATGTTGTTAAGCGGCGGTATATCTGCCCTGGGCGGTACAGCAGAGATCGTTGGAGATTTCTTCCGTATGGAACGGAATGTAACTGGGGGGTATGGGTTTACGGCCATCGTCGTGGTGATGCTGGCTAGGGAAGACATCATCGCCCTTCCCTTCGCAGCGTTTCTCGTGTCTGGCATGATTGTCGGTGCAACTGCTTTAACCCTGGCAGGAATACCGGCCACCTTCGCCCAGGTCGTCATTGGCTTGATGCTCCTCTGTGTCGTTTCTGCAAACTACATTGAACGAAAACTCAAGGAGATATGGGAGGTTTAGCATGCTGGGCGAGATTCATTCCCGCATCGATCAGAGTAAGGAAGACATCCTGAAGTTTGCCGCTAAGATGGTCGCCTTCAAGACACCAAATCCGCCTGCCCGCAACACCAAAGAAATCCAGACCTGGATGGCCGGTGAGCTGCAAAAGCTCGGGATGAAGACGGAGATGCATGATCTCTATCCTGATGAACCATTGGTGGTGGGTATCGCCCAGGGGGAGACTGGCCAACGCACCCTGGTGTTCAACGGACACGTTGACGTGGCCCAGATCGAGGAAGATGAGAAATGGAATTTCGATCCCTTCTCAGCCAAGTGGGATCAAAAGTACTTCTACGGTCGAGGAGCTGCGGACATGAAAGGGGCGCTCGCCGCTGTATTCTGGGCGATAAAAACTGTCCTGGGATCTGGCATCACACTGAAGAACAACCTCATGTTCCAGTCGGTGGTTGGTGAGGAAGCCGGCGAGCACGGTACAAAAACCCTTTTGGAAAAAGGATACAAAGGGGATTTCGCCATCGTTCCTGAACCAACGGAGCTGAAGATTTGTGGACAGGGAGGGGTGGTAACCATGTGGGTGATTCTGAAGAGTCCCCAGACCTTCCACGATGGACTGCGGTCACGGCTGATTCATGCCGGCGGAGGAATCGATGGGGCCAATGCGATCGAGAAAATGTTCAAGGTTCTCAACGGCATGCAAGAGTTGGAGAGACACTGGGCGGTCATGAAAAGCTATCCGGGTCTCCGCCCGGGGGCCAATACGATCAACCCCGCGGTCATCAAAGGTGGGCGACACCCGGCCTTTATTGCCGATGAATGCGCCCTATGGTTCACCATTCACTATCTACCCAATGAGAAAATGGACGATGTAAAACAAGAGGTCGTCTCACATATCAATGCGCTGGCCGATGCTGACCCATGGCTAAAGAAGAACCGGCCGGAGGTCATTTTTGGAGGAACCTCTATGTTTCGTGATCAGGGAGAAATCTTTCCAGCCTCGGAGATCGACAAGAACAATCCGGATGTCCGGCGACTCCTTTCTACGTTCAAACGTGTCCTTGGGAGGAAGGCTGAGACGCCTGTCTGGCCCTCAGTTTCCGATTCTGGCTGGTTCTCCGAATACGGTATTCCGGTTGTGATCTGTGGGCCAGGAGGGTTGGAGGAAGCCCACGCCATCAATGAAAAAATTGAAATTGACCAGGTCTTGGAAGCGGCCAAGCTCTATGCGGCCACTATCGTAGACTTTTGTGCCAGGTAAATCATGATCATCAATTTGATTGTCAATCTCGTCCTAGCAACCTTGAACATACTGCCTATTTACCTGATCGCTGCGCTCGGGGGCTATCTCTCTCAACGGGTTGGCGTCTATGACATCAGCATGGAAGGAAACATGACTCTCGGTGCAGTCTTGGGAATCATCGGCTTTTGGCTCGCAGAGTCTCCGTGGATGGGGCTAGCCCTCGGGTTTTGCGGTGGCGTTGTCTTCGGCCTCATTCTCGCCACCCTATCGGTCAGGTACAATCTAAATCAAATCGTGATCGGGTTTGGTCTCTGGTTCGTTGGCCTTGGGTTTTCAAGCTTCTTCTACAAGCTTTATGTGCCATTCGAGCAGGCGACGAAGGGATTTCCTCCCGTAGGAACAATGCTGGGCCTTGGCGCAACATTCGCTGGTCCTCTGCGGTTTCTTGAACTGGACATCATTTTCTACCTCTCTCTCATCCTGTTGTTAGTCATCTCTTTCACGGTGTACCGGACCAAATTAGGTCTGCAGATGAGATCAGTTGGCGAGAACCCAGCAGCGGCTGACGCTGCTGGAATTAAGCTGTTTACGATACGGTACATTACCGTCATCGTCGGCGGCGGCCTTGTGGGCGTGGCTGGTGCATACCTCGCCGTTGATTTCCTTCAAGGGTTTACCCTTGGACTGGTCGCAGGCCGCGGGTGGATAGCCTTTTCTATTATCATATTCTCTCGGTGGATCCCCTCTCATATTCTGTGGGGATGTCTGCTCTTTGCTGGGATAAACGGATTACAGATCAGGTTACAGACAATCGGTGTGACACTGCCTTCTGAATTGTTGATAGCCCTTCCCTATATTGCAACGCTGATCGCTCTCGTCATCATCATGTCTCGGACCGGCAAAGCCAGAATACCGTCGGCCCTTGGAATGCCCTATTTCAGGGAATGATCGCTGCCTCCCTGAGGCAATTCGTTTTCAAAAACCCATAGGCAAAACTATTGACAATTAGATATGTTTTAGGGCAATGTATACATTATAATAAATACGGAAAAGGAGGACGAAGTATGAAGGTTATACACAAATTTCTGGTACTGATGGTCGTACTCGCGGTTGTGTCTTTTTCAGTTCTCGGGGGAACCGCAGAGGTGCGGGCTGATGAATTCACAGTGGTGGCTATCATGTACGGTCACGCCAACGAGGGAACATGGGACCCAGCCGCTTACCAGGGTCTTCTAAAAGTTCAAAAGAATGTTCCCTTCACGCTGAAAGTTAATGAGGGAACCTCAACACAGGATGCAGAGAAAATCATCCGCAACTGGGCCGCTAAAGGAGTGGATCTGATTTTTGCCCACAGCAATATTTACACAGAACAACTCCTCAAAGTGGCCACAAGGTTCAAGAAGGTTCACTTTATCGGTGAGCAGATGTTAGACCCCCGTCTGCATCGAGACAACCCGCAGCTTGCCAAGTATCTCCCGGAAAAGACCCCGACCAATGTGCTCTTTGCCGGAGACACGCCCTATGAAGGAAATTATTTGGCCGGCTATACTGCTGCCTTGATGAGCAAGAAAGATACGCTCGGCGTTCTGCAGCCTTTTGAGTCACCTGGTTTGTTTCGTTATACCAATAGCTTCCTCTTTGGCGCCCAGGCGGCAAAACCCAATATCAAGGTGAAGGTCGTATATCTCGGCGATTACATCGCACCGGCGGAAACAAGAGACGCGGTCAAAACGCTCGCCCAGCAGGGGTGCGACGTCGTCTTCTCCCAGATGGATGATAACTCCGCTATTCTCGAAAGTGCTGCTCAAGGGATCTATGTCATCCCCATGTATGCTGACAAGAGCGCAGTCAATCCAAAGGCAGTCCTCACCAGCGTCGTCATGGGCTGGGAGGGCCCATTAGGAGGAGCGATCGGAGCGGCGGTCGAGGGCACGTGGTCTGGCTACCGGGAGGAGCATTACTTTCGAGGACTGAGCGTCGCCGATAATTCCATCCGCCTCGGCACATGGGGAACTGAAGTGCCACAGGGGGTCAAGAGCGAGGTGGAAGGGGTGAGAGATAAGATCGCCAGCGGTGAGATCACAGTCAAAATCGTGGACAAGAAGCTCATTCAGTAGACGCAGGTCTCCACAAAATAGACTTGCAAACAGGGTGAGAATTGATCATAATGCTGGGGCCTGACAGAGAGTACTGTCAGGGCCCAGGTGATTCCGGCCGGTTCATATTTCGATTTACCTATTTGTTCACCAGGCGCTATGCCCTGACCGCCTTTTCAGTTCCTCTAAACTGGGGTGGCAATGGATTGACAGAAACGAGAGGAGGTGATGAAAGCAAAATACCGGTCAAACCTGGGACTGTTCACTGGGTTGAAAGAGTCTCATCAATAGGGCCGCCTCGAAGGATGCAACCCATTTTACCTCTCGCGGTCCTCATGTGAGAAAGGAGATAGACGTCATGAAGCTGTGGAAGAAAACAGGAGGGGTGATTTGCGCGCTAGCACTTCTTGTTTTTGCGTCTCTAGCAACGCCTCCCGAGGTCGTATCGAAGGAACTCACTGTTGTCGCAGTCATGTACGGACATGCAAACGAGGGAACCTGGGACCCTTCGGCTTATCAGGGACTTCTTGAGGCCCAGAAAAAGGTACCTTTCAAGCTTCATCTCAATGAAGGAACTTCCACCCAGGACGCGGAGAAAATCATTCGTAATTGGGCCGCTAAAGGAGTGGATGTGATTTTCGCCCATAGCGACATCTATACGGAACAACTCCTCAAAGTAGCCCAACGTTTCAAAAAGGTCCACTTTATCGGTGAGGCTCAGTTAGATCCGCGGCTACACCGTGATAACCCCGAGTTGTCAAAGCTTGCTCCTGAGAAGACGCCTCCCAACGTCCTCTTTGCTGGAGACACCCCCTTTGAGGGTAACTATTTGGCTGGGTACGCTGCTGCGCTGGTAAGTAAAACGAACACCCTCGGCGTCCTCCAGCCCTTCGAAGCCCCGCCGCTGAACCGCTACTCCAACAGTTTCCTTTTCGGTGCCCAGGCCGCCAAACCAGACATCAAAGTCAAGGTCGTCTATCTGGGCGACTACATCGCGCCAGCTGAAACCCGAGACGCGGTGAAGACGCTCGCCCAGCAGGGGTGCGATGTGGTTTTCTCTGAGATGGATGACAACTCAGCCATTCTCGAGAGTGCCGCTCAGGGCATTTACTCTCTGCCAATGTATATCGATAAGCACAATGTCGATTCAAAGGCCGTTCTGACCAGCGTGGTCATGGGCTGGGGGGTTGTTCTTCACGGAGCGATCGCCGCTGCCTCCAAGGGCACATGGGCAGATTACCGTAAGGAGTACTACTTCCGCGGACTGAGCGTTAAAGACGGCTCAATCTATCTCGGTACCTGGGGAACAGACATTCCAGAGAGTGTCAAGAAGGCTGTGGCTGATGTTCAAGCGAAGATTGCAGACGGCACGATAAAAGTGAAAATCGTCGATGAGAAGTTAATCCAGTAGAACAACGGGCGAGGGAAGTCAAGAAACGCGAAATGACGGCCCCTTTATGTGGAGCACGGCGACGACCCAGTGCCATGCTCCGCATTTTCTTGGCTTTCTCAAACCACATACCGCGGGTGCGAGGGCTCTCCGCCTAATATCCAATTTCCGGCAAAATCGGGCCGGTCTAGATTTTCCCTTTCTCCCGTGAGACCGCCTCAATGGCATCGACGATCTTCTGGTAACCAGTACATCGGCATAGGTTTCCAGAAATCCCAACCTTGATCTCCTCACGGGTCGGATGGGGATTTTCGTCGAGCAGAGCCTTGGCCGATAGGATCATTCCCGGAATGCAAAACCCGCACTGAATAGCCCCATACTCCATGAAAGCCGTCTGGATAGGATGGAGACGCCCCTTCGAACCTAAACCTCGAACGGTCACAATCTCCCGTCCCTCTGCCTGAAGGGCAAAAACGATGCACGCATTGACGGCCTTTCCGTCCATGATGACAGTGCAGGTTCCACAGTCGCCTTTGCCGCACCCCTCTTTGACATCGGTAAATCCCAGTTTCTCACGGAGAAGGTGAAGAAGAGATTCTCCGGGATAAGTCTCCGCCTCATATTCCGTACCATTGACAACGAGACGGAGTACCCTGTCCTGTTTCATCCTTTCCCTTAACCGTTGTCCCGCGCCCTCATGGACGCGGTCATCAGTGCCTTATAGGTCAACAGATGAACCATAGCGAGCCTATACTCACGCGATCCTCTAAGGGGTGAGTCACGAGGATCTGCAATGTCGACAACTCTCTCTGCTGCCTTCAGTGCATTGTCTCGCGAGGCTGGTTTATCACGCAAGAATTCATCTACCGACGTAACCAAGAGCGGGACAGAGGCCATCGGGCCAATTGCGAGCCGTGCGCTCTTGAAATGGCCGTTAACAAGACCGACAAGGGCGGCCGCGGCAACAATGGGCAGGGCGAGGGACCGTCTGATCGCCAGTCTCTGGTAATTCGAACCGCTCCCCTTATCCCCCATGGGAACGGTAATCTCGGTGATTATCTCTTTTGTTGGATCAATGGTGGAAACTCCCACGTCAGCAAAAGCGTCGGTTATGTCTACCCGTCGTTCGTAACCAGGTCCGGCTACCGTCGCGACGGCTCCCAGAGCCACAAGGCCAAGTGACCCATCGGCCGCAGGCTGGGCTGACGCGATGTTGCCTGCAAGGGTTCCCAGATTTCTAATTTGAGGACCCCCCACCGTGAGGCAGGCTTCAGCAAGGACGGTCGCATGTTTCTTGATGGGATCAGAGGCCGCAACCTGGGCATGGGTCACACCTCCACCGATCACAATCGAGTCCCCTGTGACGACGATCGATTTAATCTGTTCAATTCTTCGAATGTCCACGAACACATCGATTCCGGGATTTCCCTCAAGGAGTGTTTCTACCAAGTCCGTTCCCCCGGCGAGAATTCTACCCCGTCCCCCCACGCCACCCAGCATCTGGACCGCTTCCTCTACGGTCTTGGGAAAAAGGTGATCTTTCAGTCTTATCATGGTATCAATCCGTGTTTAATTCGTCGTAACCTAAGAGCACGCCCCTCGCTCTTATGTCGAGAGTCTTGAACTCCTCTCAGGCTTCCTCTTATGGGACGACATTCGATCGGAACGCTTCCAGCGCCACGCCGTGTCCTGCCCGCTTCGTCTAGGGTAGATCTAATCTGAATGGAAAGGCAAACGTCCTTCTCATCCGGCTCAACGACGGCCTTCCCTTTTTCCAATCTTCCTCATGCCCATGCCCCGATACAGTTTCTCCGGCGTAATCGGAAGGCTGTGAATCCTGACGCCCGCGGCATCATACACGGCATTGGCGATTGCAGCGGCCGTCATATTGAGTGGAAGTTCCCCGACGCCTTTGGCACCGAAGGGCCCCTCTGGATCGATCGTTTCAATCAGAATGGTCTCGATCGCAGGTATATCCACTGAGGTGGGAATCATATACTTTGCAAAATCAGGATTGATGACTCTCCCGTTTTCGTATTGAAACTCCTCCATCAGGGCAAATCCGATTCCCTGAATGACCGACCCTTCTATCTGTCCTTCAACGGCGGTGGGATTGATCGCTCTTCCCACGTCCTGGGCTGCCGTGAAACCTGTGACTTTGACCTCCCCGGTCAGTCTGTTGACCTCCACTTCTGCTACCTGAGCTCCAAAGGTGTAGGCGGCCGAGGTATTTGAGACGCCCGTTTCTCTGTTGATGATTTCGGTTGGGGGCTCGTAACGACCCGTGACCGATAGGACGTCGTCAACAGTGTCCTCGCAGAGCAACACAGCCTGGTCCATGTCCATGCCTTGGGACGGGTTTTCGACCACGAAGATTCTTCCCCCTTTCAGGTCCAACTTGGGCCACGCCACGGCTAGTTCACTGGCCGCAGCTCTCAGAAGCTTCTCTTTGACCTCGGCAGCCGCCTTCTTGGCTGCATTTCCATCGATGAAACAAACCCGGGAAGCGAAACTGCCCAGCGTGGGAGGGGTTGTCTCGGTATCCATGCTGATCACACGGATCCGTTGAATATCAACACCCAACTCCTCTGCAACGATCTGGGCAATCGCCGTGTTCGACCATTCACCGGTGTCCGCAGCATTTTTGTACACCACAACACGACCATCTCCGTGAACTTTTATGGTCGCACCCCCATACTCCCCGTCACTGAATGCATAATTTCCGCTGACGTGGATTCCAGCGGCGATTCCAATTCCCCTGACGATTTCCTCCTCGGAAACGTCTTTCCCTTTGCCTCTCTTTTTGCTCCACTGAGATCGTTTCGCCGCTTCACTGAGACATTCAGAAAAACCGCAGCTTGTGATCTGCCATCCGGCTGCCGTGACGTCCCCCGACTGGTTGGCATTTTTCAACCTCAATTCCACCGGATCGATCCCAAGTTCTTCGGCGATTCGGTCCATCTGGGATTCGATAGCAAAGGTGACCTGTGGAGCACCGAAGCCTCGAAAAGGTCCCCCAAAGTGTTTGTTCGTGTAGACGGCGTAGGCCTCGTAACTGACATGGGAAACTCGATAGAGAGAGCACGAAACACCAGCCGCAAAGCCAATGATGGCGGGGCCGAACATGCAGTAGGCACCTTTATCAGCAACCACCCGCATCGCTCTGGCCAACAAGGTTCCATCTTTTCGAACACCCGTCTTGATATGAATGTGGAAGGGAATCCGAGTCCGAGTGGCAGTGAATTCCTCTTCCCTGGTATAGGTAACCCGTACGGGCCTGCCGGATTTCACAGCCAGTAATGCCGTTATCGCTTCATCCTCGCATACTTTTGACCGCGAACCAAATCCGCCTCCGCCATTGATCTCTCGGATCTGAACCTTGGAAAGGGACAGATCCAAAACATGGGCGATTTCTTTTCTGACAAAATAGGGACTCTGTGTTGGTGTCCAGATGCTGAGAATCCCCTCTTCGCCGACGGAAGCAACTGTGCACCGCGGTTCCAGGTTGGTGTGAGAGACCGCAGGAGTATTGTAATCATCCTCGAAAATATGGTCCGATTCAGCAAAAGCCCCTTCGGGATCGCCCAGGTTCCGCTTGACCACGGCAGCGATGTTTTTCTCCTTCCCCTCGTGGATCAGGGGCGCACCGTCCTTCATCGCTTCAAAGGGGTCGAATACCGCAGGAAGCGCTTCATAGTGAACCTCGATGAATTCGAGGGCCTTCTCTGCAATCTCCTCGCTTTCAGCGGCAACGGCCGCCACCTCATCACCGACATACCGAACCTTATCACCTTCTAATGGCATCTGATCCTGAAATGGAGGCGCAACACCCAAAAACATCTTCTTGGGCGTCTCCTCCGCAGTCACGACACACACAACCCCCGCCAGAGATCTCGCCCGCCGTGCATCAATACTTACGATTCTCGCATGAGGGTGCGGGCTCCGAAGGATCTTTCCATAGAGGAGGCCATCTAATCTTAGATCTTCTGGATAGAGTGCGGTCCCCTCGACTTTCTCAACTCCATCAATCGGACAAATCCGTTGTCCGACAATTTCAAGAGGGGGCCGAAACGAATGCCCTTTGCCTTTCACACCGATGGATTTCATGGATGTCTATCCTGATCGCCTTACCAGGACTGTGTATGGATCCTTTCGAGCCTCGTCAACAAAGCTGTCGCTTCTCAGTTTATGTAATTCATATTTCTCGCTGTGGGTAAACTCCTCTATTTCCCGTCTGTACCCAAGCTCTCTTTCTTCCGCTGGATAGCCAACCGGAAGGATGCAGACCACTCGCAAGGGATCAGGAGCGCCCACAATCCTTTTGATGTCGTCGGGATAGATATCTGTGAAAACAACCGAGCCGAGTCCCTGGGCGTGAGCAGCGAGGAGCATATTCTGGATCGCCATGCTCACACTCCCCCAATAGGCGAACTCCTCGATCTGCTCATCCACCTGGTCCATCATGCTGACCCGCTTGAAACGGGGATCACCACAGACAACAATCTGGACCGGGGCGTGAAGCATATAGTCCGCCGTGAAAGTCCGAAGAAAAGGAAAATCCCGCAAGGATCTCATTTTTTCGATGACCTTACCGATGTTTTCCTGGATCTTTTCTTTCGTTTCTCGTTTTTTCACGATGATGAAATCCCAGGGCTGTGAGTTGGCACTGCACGGTGCCCACCGCCCGGCTTCCAAGATGTTGCGAATCGCCTCTTCGGGTACCTCATCGGGTTTAAAAGCACGGTATGAGCGTCTTTCTCTCATCAGCTGAAGCAAAGCATTTATATCCATTCCCACTCCCTTCCCGTATTAAGAACCTGAACGGGACCTCGCACGTCTCCCTCTCGGCCGCTCGCGGTCACGCAACAGTGATTCACCCCTTGGGGGAGATTCTCCACGCCAAGGCGGCGGCCTAAAAACGTTCGAGAACCACACCATAGAGAATCTGTCGATGGAAACTCTGGATGGAAATAGCAGGGCCAGAAACAAATACACTGTCGATACCGTACACGGTTTACGCTTCCCGTTACACGGCTCGGAAACTCACGGCTTAGATCCGCTGGCCCAGGTAAACAGAGAATAACCGTCTGCACTGAGACCAGTTAAGGAGACGCTCCGATCATGACCTAATCAGAATTGATCGCTCTACTCTTCCACAAAGGCGACAGCCCGGACAAACCCGGCTGTTCCTTTTGACAGCTTTATCGGAAAGGCCTGAAACTTGAACCCATAGGGGGGAAGCTGATCGAGATTGGCCAGTTTTTCAATGTGGGCATACTCCCTGTCGATTGCTAGGAGATGGCACGGCCAGAGGTATTTCGGGTCCCTTCCATGTTTCTTATAGTCTTCAGACCACTGTTCGTAGGGTCGATCAAAGCTCCAGGAGTCTGTGCCCACCAATTTGATTCCATGATCCAGAATCCACAGTAAAGCCTCTCCTCCTAGATGCCCTCCCCGGGTGGGGTATTCTGGTTTACCCCAGTATTTGTCGTTGCCGGTCATCACCAAAGGAATATCGCCAGCTTTCAGTTCGTACTTCATATCCTTGAGCATCTGTTTAACTTCATCCACGGTCACGATATGCGCCTGGGGGATGTTTCTGATGTCCAGCACGACTCCATCCCCGTGGCACCACTCCAGGGGCCATTCGTCAATCGTCTTGCCAGGCTTGCCCTCAACGGTTGGTGACATGTGGTACGGGGAGTCCATGTGGGTTCCAGCATGACTGCTCATTTCCAAGAAATCATCAGCGTAGCTCATGCCCGGATTTGGCCAGTCCTTGGGATCGATGTCATAGTACTTCTGATCTTCTATCGCCCCCAGCTCGTGGCCAAGATGGGTGAGCTTGACGTTCATCAAAGGGCTTGGGTCACTCTCTGTAACCATCGATAGGTCAACAATCTTTACCGCCATCTCCCTTCCTCCTCCTCAGATTTTCACTGATTGGCTCATTTTGTATAAAGTATACATAATAAAATCGCTGATTTTTGTCAAGACCAAATGGACGGGGTTCTCCGGCCGGCTCCCTCAATAGGCGTCTTATCTCGAGGGACAGAAACGAAACCCTAGAGAACGGCCACGTGCTAACCCCCCCATCCCTTACGACTCGCACTCATTCTTTCCCATTTGTTCTTTTCCACCCTTCTCCTGTTTGAAACCTTGCGAGAGGCCCTTTGAAGCCACAGCCTCATGGATGGCTTCCATGGCCTGTTCAAAACAGGCCATCGGAGGATAGGCAATTCCTGCTCCGATCTGTCCGATTCCTGCTTCCCGGTGAGCGATACCGGAATTCACAACAGGGAGTATTCCGGTCGCAACCACCTTTCGGACATCGATGCCCAGGGGTGTCCCCTCATAATCCAGATTCGGCACAGTGAAGTCGGGGTGTTTGGACAGGGTGATCCGGTACATTCGTGTGGTGTACTCAATGGCATCCGCGGGTTTTCCGCCAATAAAGGAGGTTATTGCTGGTGCCGAGGCCATTGCAAATCCCCCAATACCGGCCGGTTCCGAGATATACGAATCCCCCATAACAGGGCAGGCATCCTCTTGAGAGAAGCCTTGGAAGTACTTGCCCACGGCAGGCTGGGGGGGTGCCGTAAACCATCGGTCCCCGAACCAAGAGACGGCAATCCCATATCTCACGCCATTGCCTGCCATGGTCCACACAATCGTTGACCCCTCAACCCCCTTAACCGCATCCATAGTCGCTTTTGAAGCGGCCATGGAAAGGTTCAAAAAGAAATGGTCATTTCCTCCAATAAACTCGAATGTCCGCGCAAGTCGCTCTCTGTCATGACAGGTCCGTGCCAGTGCAGGAGCGAGCGTCTTGAGAAACAGGGCCGTACCCGACTTGTTTCTGTTGTGGCATTCATCACCTCGCCGGAGAGCTGCAGCCATCATATTCTTGAGATCGATTGGGCCGTGTTTGGCCAAAGCGTTAGTCAAGGCAGGGCCCAACACCTCTTCCATCCATCGAAGACGACTTATAACCTCCTCATCGTTAGCCCCAAAGCGGAGCGTTTTCCCTAGCCCCTCATTTATCGTTGCATGCGCCATGTTTCCGAACGTTTCATTCCTGACGCAGTAAACTGGCATGGAGGGTGATATAATCCCCGCCATCGGCCCCACCGCTGAGTGGGCGTGGCAAGGCTCGAAGACGATCTCGCCCCTATCACATAGGTCACGAGCATCCTCGAGACTGGAGGCAATCCCCTCGAACACAAGGGCTCCACAGGCCGCACCTCTCATGGGGCCGGCCATCTCACTCCACTCAAGTGGTGGACCACCATGCAACAGAAGGCCGTCTCGCATATCCGGTATGACCTCTTTTGCCGGTGCGAGTCCCACGAGGACCGGCCTGGCCGTTTGAATCCGCCGGAGTACCTCATGGTTCGCCTCTTCTATAAAAGGATGGCTTAGCTGCTCTACAGCCTCCATTGGGTCTTCACCTTCTATTTGACGGCTATCGCTTCCATTTCTACTTTCAGATCAGGGAGGGCGAGTTTGCTCACTTCAACGAGCGTGCTCGCAGGCGGGTGGTCGGAGAAGTATTTTTTCCGAATTGCTGCGAAGGTCTGCCGATCTTTCATATCGGTCAAAAAGACCGTTATTTTGCAAATGTGTTCAAAGCGGTATCCGGCTTCGTCCAAAAGAGTACCCAGATTCTTGAACACCTGTTCCGCCTGCGCCGCAAAGTCGGCCTTGCCCACGGTATTGCCTTCAGCATCCAAGGCGATTTGACCCGACACAAAGAGCATGTTTCCCATTTGAACCGCCTGGGACCATGTGCCGTCAGTCTTGGCGACGCTGTCAGAACTAATTGGGATTCCCATCGTCACTACCTCCTTTCCCCGTCATGAGACTGGCTTTCCGTAGCTGAAGCTAGCCTATCCGGGATGTTCGATAATCGATCTAGGTTTTGCTCTACCGACAAAAATCTGGCAGGCAGCACAGTGTGCTGGAAACCTGTGTTTTGCGAAGTGTGGGACAAAATCAAAGCTGAGTTGTTCTGGGGATCGACCGAATCCTCGGCTTATGGTTCGGCGTGTTGCGATTTCTCCCGCTTAAAGTCGGCAATTACCGCAGATATGTGGGCTCGGGCGGCTTTCTCCGCACTTTCAGGATTCTGGGCCTTGATCTCCTGTATGACTGCTCGATGTTCCTTAACGGATCGGCTGATTCGCCCTGGCAGATGCATCGTGGCAAAACGACACATCGTCATTTGGGCTCGGATGTTAGACAGAAGGTTCTCCAACCACGGGCTTCCGCAGGCAGCCGCAATGGTTCCATGAAAATCGATATCATAGTCCATAAACCGATCCAGCATTTTCGACGTTGACGGGTCAGCTGATATGCTTTTCAGTTTGATCTCCATCGCGGCAACTTCTTCATCCGACATCCGTGACGCTGCTAACCTCACAGCCAGACCTTCCAAAACCTCCTGGATTAGCAGGATTTGCAAGATTTCGTCTCTACCGAATCTCCGAACAAACGCCCCGTACCGTGGTACCACCTCTACAATGCCTTCTCGTTCCAACCGGTTTAGGGCCTCTCTAACGGGAGTTCTCGAAACCCCTAAACTCCTCGCAATAGTAATTTCAGGAACCTTGGCACCAGGGGTGTACTCGTGCCTGAGGATACTGGCCTTAATGGCTTCATAAACGGTATCTCTCAGATTGGGCACTTCCAATCGTGTCGCAGACTCTTTTCCCCTTACCTCCTCCATAGAAAATTCCTATCCGGTTATTTTGTATACTTTATACATTCGCCCTATCCCATTGTCAAGCACGATTTGCCGAATTTGACAGGACCACTCAATCGTCTAACAGTCACAGTGAAATGGCCACCCATCCGATTGCGGTCAGGCATATACGATGTTCCGATGAGGCGGTCTGTCTCGGGAGATCATTCGGTTTCGATAGCATATGAAATCAAACGAGACTGCCCAAATTGCTCAGAATGCCAAGATAAAAGGCAAAAGAAGAGCAAGTCAAACAACACGTTTACCCTGTGACCGTGATCCTTTAGCCTCGACGAATTGTCCAAAGAAGTTTCTGAAAAGCGACGAGCGGCCCTCTCAGCCGCTCACTACTCGTCGGAGGCCAGGGGAGCCTTTTGGTGTCGATTCTGATTTTCCCACTGGAGCCGATAGAGACGACGGTAGACCCCGTCTCTGGCCATAAGGGATTCGTGGGTGCCCTCTTCCCAAACTTTCCCACAGTGAAGGACAATAATCCGATCTGCCCGCTGAATCGTTGATAAGCGGTGGGCGATAATCAGGGAAGTCCTGCCCTGAATGAGTTTTCCAATGCCTCTTTGGATCAGACGCTCAGTCGTTGGATCGACACTGGACGTGGCTTCATCGAAAACGAGGATGGAGGGTTCGTAGAGCAACGCCCGAACAAAAGCAACAAGCTGGCGTTGACCAAGGGACAGGTTCTCCCCTCTTTCCCTGATTTCTGTCCCATAACCGTCCGGAAAATTCCTTATGAACCGGTCCACGTGGAGTGATTCTGCTACCTCTCGAACCCGATCCTCAGGGATACGATGATCCCAGAGCCGCATGTTCTCCAGGATCGGACCAGAGAGGAGAACGACCTCCTGGGGGATGACGCCCACATGGCGTCGGAGCGCTTCCTTTCTCCACAACCGAACATCGACGCCGTCAAGGAGTATCCTCCCCCGCTGGGGCTCATAGGACCGGCCCAGGAGTCCGATGAGAGAGGTCTTACCCACACCTGTTGAACCGACCAGCGCCACTGTCTCACCCGGTCTGATGGAAAATGTGATACCCCGCAAGACCCACTCATTGGTTGTATAGGCAAACCAGACGTCTTGAACCTCGACCTCTCCTCGAGATTTCGCAGGATGCCGTGGCCGGGGTGAATCAGGGAGATCCTCACGGGTGTCGAGAAGATCAAAAACTCGCTCGGAGGCGGCCATGGCCGCCTGGAAGATATTATACTTTTCGGCCAAATCCCGAATGGGCTGAAAGAACCGTCTCATATACTGGAGAAATGCAACCAGCACACCCGGGAGGAGGTATCCCTCAATCACCCGTCCTCCACCGTACCAGATGACAAGGCCAAGGGCACCCGCTGCAACGATCTCAACACACGGAAAAAAGAGAGCACTGTAAAAAATGGAGCGAAGGTGCTCATTCCGGGTCTCCTGGTTCATTCTGTCGAATCTTCGGAAATTCTCCTCTTCCCGCTCGAAGAGCTGGACCGTGGTCATGCCAGCGAGATTCTCCTGGAGAAAGGCATTGAGCCGGGCAACGTGACGTCGCACCCCGCGATAGGCGTCTCTCGCTTTGACACGGTATATGGCAGTGATCATAACCACGAGAGGGGTGACAGACAAAGCGACGATGGCAAGTCTCCAGTCCATCCAGAAGAGGACGGAAGCAATTCCCACCAAGGTAATGAGATCACCAAAGACGACAATCACCCCCTGGGTGAAGAGCTCGTTGATCACCTCCACATCTTGAATGGTCCGAGTGATAAGTCTACCCGTGGGCGTTCGATCAAAGAATGATCTGGACATTCGGAGGAGATGGTCGAAGAGCTCAACCCGGAGATGGCGCATCATTCGCTGCCCTGTGAGTTGAAGCAAATAAACCCGTAAGTACTGAAACAGGAATTCGAAGAATAGGGTGACCAAATAAAGGAAAGCCACGACCAGGAGGCCTCGGGCGTCTCCTCGAAGGATGTGGTCATCGATACCCACTTTGGTCAGGTAAGGCCCCACCAGCTGAAGGAGTGAACCGATCATGAGGACCCCGAGGGAGAGGAAGACCAGCCCAAGGTGGGGACGGACGTACCGAAGCAACCGGCTCATAAGCCTCAGATCATAGGTTCCGCCCCGAGCCTCATCAGCCGAAATCGTTGAGATAGATGCCGAATCACTCACGGTCACTCCTTGTCGCCCAAGTCCTCTAGTTCTTGCATCAAAGCCTGCTGCTCGCAGATTCTGCGAAAATACCCTTCTCTATGAATAAGCCTTCCCGGATGCCCTTCTTGCGAAATACGACCCTCTTCCAAAACCACGATCTTGTCGGCACGGCGTAGGGAAGACGCCCGGTGAGAGGTGAAAATGATTGTCGTGTCCGGCAGGCTATTCAACAGATTTCCCATGACTTCCGATTCCGTCTCCTCATCCAGATGGGCGAAGGGGTCATCCAGAATAAGAATGCGAGGCGCCCTCATGACGGCTCGAGCCAGAGCTGTCCGCTGCCGCTGTCCCCCTGAGATGGTGACCCCCCGTTCGCCGACCACGGTATCCCATCCCCGATGAAAGGCCTCTCGATCCTTATCGAGACGAACGAGTCGGGTGACACGCTCGATTTCTTCAGGGGTACTCTGAGATTTCCCAAAACTCATGTTGTCGGAGAGGGATTCGGAGAAGAGAAAGGGGTCCTGAGCAACCATGGCGACGGATCGGCGCAGGTCACCCAGCGCGATCATGCGGAGGTCATGGCCGTCAAGCAGGATAGTTCCTTCCACTGGATCGTAGATACGTGGGATCAGCTCCAGAAGGGTTGTCTTCCCCGATCCAACTGGACCCGTAATGGCGGTTCTCGAACTCGCAGGAATATGGAGAGAGATCTCATGGAGAACCCAGTGGTCCGTCTGAGGATACCTGAAGCTCACTCCCCGAAATCGAATCTCGTTGAGCGGCTTATTGAGGGGAACGGGAGTCGGCGGATCGGTTACAGTGGGCTCCTGACGGAAGATTTCATCGAGGCGCTCAAGTGAGGCCCGACCCCTCTGCAAAAGATTCACCATCAAGCCGAGAGACATCATGGGCCAGATTAGCATCGTCAAATAGGCGGTGAACGCCACAAAACCACCTAGCGTCAGCACACCATTGATCACCCGTAGTCCACCGATCCAAAAAACGATGACGACAGCAAGACCCCCAAAGAAGGTGAGCAATGCATAGAACAGTCCCCGGATGCCTGCCAGCTCAACATTGCTTCGAATGTACCGGTCTGTTGCATCGCAGTAGAACCTCCGCCGGACCTTTTCGAGGGTGTAGGCCTGAATCATTCGGATACCTGTCACCGTCTCCTGGACCACCTGAGAGAGATTTGCCAGATCGTCTTGAACTTGGGCAGACTTTGTCCGCACCTTTCGGCCGAAATGGAAAAAACATACCGACAGAAAGGGGAGAGGAATCAAGGCTGCCAGTGTCAACCGCGGATCGATGATACTCATGAGGACAAGGCAGGTGCCAATCGTCAACGAACTGTCCACAACGAGCAAACCAAAGTAGGCGATGAACTCCTGAATGGCTGTCAAATCGTTTGTGCACCGTGACATGAGATCCCCGACCGGATGTCTCACAGAGAAAGCTCTGTCTAACCGCTGGAGGTGACTTAACAAATCGTTTCTCAGCAGATACTCCGCTCGCCTCGATACGCCGAGCAGAGATCTTCTCCAGGCGAATCGAAAAACGGCCTGAGCAGAGGCAACCACAACAATTGCCCCAAGATAGGGAAGGAGCATGGTGGGTGAGGAGAGTACCGGCAGGGCATCGATCGCCTCCTTTGCCACCCAGGGTGGAATAAGAGCAAGCACGTCTGTCACGATAAGAGACAAGATCCCCCAAAGAATGAGGTGGCGATACTGTCTCAAATACCCGATGATTCGCCTTGCTTGAGCAATGCTGTCTGTTCCCCTGCCGTCATTCATGGTCTCGTCAGTTTATCCCATCTCTCTTGGGAATTTCCATTTTGAATTCCATAAAAAGATTGACAATACCAAGAGATGTTGTTACAAAAGGCCGAAACACATCCCATGAATGGGGCCGTGACAAGAATAATCCAATCTTGAAAGGAGGTACGACCGATGAGATTTAAGAAATTACCAATCGTGGTGGAGATTCTTTGTTTGGCGCTAGTCGTGAGTGTCTTACCCTTTTCAGGGGCTTCTAGCGCACAAGAGGTAATCAAGCTGAAAGCTGCCAATTTCTTTCCTCCCCCGGCTCTTCAATCGAAATACCTGGAGGATTTTATCGCGGATTTAGAGGCGCGCACCAATGGGAGAGTGAAGGTCAGCTACTTTGCTGGAGGCTCCTTGCTGAAAGCACCAAGGATCTACGAAGGCGTCGTTACGGGAATTGCTGACATAGGCCTGGCCCATATTGAGTACACCCCGGGTCGCTTCCCCATCACGGGTGCGTGCGAAATGCCCTTGGGCTATCCGAGTGCGTGGGTTGCCAATCAAGTGGCCAATGACTTTTACAACAACCTCAAGCCGAAAGAATGGGATGATGTGCACGTGCTCTGGATGCATTCCAGTAACCCTAGCGTGATGATCACTAAGAAGCCAGTGCGCAAGCTGGAGGATCTGAAGGGAATGACAATACGGGCACCGGGGATTGTCGGTTATACGATTTCTGCACTGGGGGGAACCCCCGCGCCGACACCGATGATGGAAGTCTATGATGCAATGGCCAAAGGTGTGATTGACGGCGTAAATACGCCCTTTGAGACACTGAAGACGTTCCGGTTTGCCGAAGTTGTCGGCTACACCACGGCAAGCTGGCAAACTGGCAACGTCTACACATTCTATGTGGTGATGAACAAAAGCAAGTATCAGAAGTTGCCACCGGATATCAAGGGGATCCTCGATGAGCTTGCCGGAGAGTATAAAGAGAGATTTGCACTGATGTGGAATGCAATTGATTTCTATGGGAAGGAGTTTGCCCAAGAAAAAGGCGTGGAAATCATTGAGCTACCCGAATACGAGGCAGCCCGGTGGGTAAAAGCTGCCGCACCCGTAATCGAGGACTATGTAAAAGACATGGTTGGTAAAGGCCATTCCGAGGCAGAGGTTAGAGGCTGGCTCAAATTCATACGGGAACGAATGGAATACTGGACGGCCAAGCAGCTACAGTTAAGCATTAAGTCACCAACTGGGCCTCCTCAGATGCGACCCTGAAGGGATTAGACGGTAACATCATGGAAAAGCTGACCTGCTTTGGGGGCCTAGGCCCCCAGAGCAGGTACGCAAGGGACAATCCTGGAGTGATGTGAAGTCGCTGACGACGTTAGATAAATTTGAAAGGTTTACCCGATTAATAAGTAGCTGGTTTGAGTGGGTGGGGCTTTTTGGGCTCCTTGGAGTGATGTTTGTCACGTGCATCGACGTCATTGGAGCCAAGCTCCTTCTCCGGCCTGTCTTTGGCGCCCTTGACATCGTCATGCTCTCCCAGTTAGTGGCGATCTCTTTTGCCGTGTCCTTCGCCCTTATTCTTGGCAGACATGTTCGAGTCGAGTTCTTTGTTGCTGGTCTGCCAACGCGTGCCCAAACGGTTATCGACAGCATCGTTTCTCTTCTTGGATTAACCCTCTTCATTCTGATTATATGGCGCCTTAGCGTCTATGGGTATTCCCTTCAAACCAGTGGGGAGGTGAGCCCGACTGCCCTCATACCCCTCTATCCTTTCGCCTATGGTATTGCCCTTGCCAGTATTCCGGTCAGTCTGACATTTTTCTTGGAGTTTCTAAAATCGCTGAATAGGATCGTAACGAAATGAGTCCAGTTGTCGCAGGCATTGTCGGTATCGCCCTTCTCCTCCTGCTCTTTCTCCTCAGAATGCCGGTTGCCTTTGCCATGGCTTTTGTTGGACTTGTTGGTTTTGCCTATTTGGCCGACCCAGGACCAGCTCTCAGCCTTCTCGCCCAGGATATCTTCGAGCAATTCTCCTCCTATCCGCTCAGCGTCATTCCTATGTTCATCCTCATGGGGACTTTCGCCTTTGCGTCGGGCATTAGCCGCAGGCTCTACGAGACGAACTACACCTGGGTGGGGCAGCTCCGTGGCGGCCTGACCATGGCTACCGTGCTCGCCTGTGCCGGTTTTGCTGCCATATGTGGGTCGACCGCCGCTACGGCGGCGACAATGGGCAAGATAGCGCTTCCGGAGATGAAGAAGTATAACTACGACGACACACTCGCCACAGGTACCGTCGCTGCCTCTGGAACCCTTGGCATCCTTATCCCACCGAGCACTGTCCTCATTGTTTACGGGATATTGACGGAGGAGTCGATAGGCAAACTCTTCATCGCTGGCGTTCTGCCGGGGATCCTTCTCAGCCTATTTTTCGTCGCAACCGTGGTTTTTCTTTGCCTCCGCAATCCCGCCATCGGTCCACCTGGGGTTCCAACCAGCTGGAAGGAAAAATTGCGAGCGACGACGGGAATTCTGGAGGCCATAATTCTCTTTCTCTTGGCCATCGGGGGGTTATTTCTGGGGTGGTTCAGCCCCACTCAGGCTGGATCAATTGGCGCCGGTGGTGCTTTGATTATTGGTTTAATCCGACGACAGCTGACGTGGCGGACATTTTTTGAAGCAGGCAGGGAAGGTTTGCGAACTGCCTGTATGGTCATTTTCATCATTACCGGTGCCGTAATCTTTGGTCACTTCATGGCGATATCGACGATACCCTTCTTGCTGGCTGACTGGCTAGAGACGCTCCCCATACACCCCATGGCTGTCATGGGCGTTATCGTGTTCATCTATTTCATCGGTGGTTTCTTCATGGATTCAATGGCCCTGGTTGTGGTGACGATTCCCATCTTCTTCCCGGTGGTTATGAAGCTCAACTTTGACCCGATTTGGTTTGGGGTCATCATTGTGCTCGTAGCCGAGATGGGGGTTATCACACCGCCGGTCGGGGTAAATGTGTTTGTCATCAAAGGGATTGCTCCTGATGTTCCCCTGGAAGTTATTTTCAAGGGGATATTCCCCTTCCTCGTTTCACTCATTATTGTTACGGTTATACTCATGTTCTTCCCTCAGATTGCGACCTTTTTGCCCAGCTTTGTGTCCTACTAAGCCCAAACAGGACTGACCCGGGTACCTCATTGTCCCATGAGAAAAAAGTGTTTTGGATGGCTTTCAGCAGATAGATCACCCAGATGACAAGGGAGGCTATGACAGGAATGGCAAGGAAGAAGACGCACCGAGAACTGATAAAAGGCTGGCACCCCTTCACCGAGGAAGAGTGTCAACGATATACGGCCAAGGGGTTGTGGCATAACCTGACCGTCCTCGACCTGTTGGATCGAAATGCCGAGGTCTTTCCAAGCAAACTCGCCATTGTCGACGAGAAGACGGAGGTCACCTGGAAGCAACTCCAGCAACGCGCCAATAGCCTGGCGCTCCATCTGAACAGACTCGGCATAGGGTATGGGGATTTCTTCGTTCTCGATCTGATGAATACCGTCGACTACGCCTATTTTTACTTTGGTCTGAACCGACTTGGCGCCATCCCGGTGATGTGTTTGCCGAGGCACAGGCGGGCTGAGGTCGAGCATCAAGTCAAACTCCACGACGCAAAGGGCATCGTCGTGCCCGTCGGCGAGAAATTCAATTATGTGAACATGGTCGATGAAATCAGATCCAACCTCCCAGGTCTGAGGATCTTCCTGACGGTCGGTGGTGACGCTCCCGAGGGGTGGACACCGGCGGAAAGACTCCTGGAAGAAGAAGTTTGTAGGGAGTATCCCGACGACTATCTCGGACAGTTCAAGCCAGATCCGAATGACATTTGCATCGGACAACTGTCCGGCGGGACAACAGGCTTGCCCAAAGGGATACCGAAGACACACAACGAATACATTTGTCAATGGGACTTCCTCGGCCGGGCGGCCGGTCACACAGATGAGTCGGTTGCGCTCATTGTCATCCCGGCGCTCCACAACGCCGCCTTTGCGCTCTGCCTCGGTCCAGCAGTATTTCGAGGTGCAACAACCGTCCTGTGCAAAAGCCCAAGCGCAGAGAAGCACTTTGAAATGATCGAACAGTATCGAGTAACCCACACCATGCTGATACCGATACAGATTACCTATTGGATGAAAGCCGAAAAAAAGACGAACCATTATGACTTAAGCTCACTCAAGGTCATATGGAGTGGAGCAGAAAAGGTGAGACCTGAATTCGTTCGGTGGATTCTGGACGAGTTGGGAGTTAATTTCGTCAACGTATTCGGCACGACGGAGGGAATCCATTTCTGTACCCGATGGACCACTCCCAAAGAACCTCAGATGCACACTGTTGGTAAACCATTGATCGTTGACCCCGATGTCGAAGTCAGGCTCGTGGACGATGAAGGAAGAGACGCCAAGCCTGGGGAGATCGGGGAGATGATTAGCCGGGGCGCACTGACTTTTAAAGGCTACTTTAGGAACAACGAGGAAAATGAAAAGGCGTTTGATGAACATGGCTTCTTCGGTTCTGGCGATCTGATGTCTCTCCGAGAGGATGGCTACTATGTCGTCGAAGGGCGAAAAAAGGACATGATCACACGAGCTGGTGAGAATATCTATCCCTCTGCGGTTGAGGATAAAATGGCCTCTTTCCATAAGGTTTCTCACTGCGCTGTGGT
>JABAOH010010423.1_pt1 | contig 46266 bp, 37 predicted proteins | sample 7062181 | NCBI WGS metagenome assembly JABAOH01 (sample SAMN14538630, study PRJNA623070) | marine sediment metagenome | biome: marine biome [ENVO:00000428]; feature: marine pelagic biome [ENVO:01000023]; material: deep marine sediment [ENVO:00002113]; isolation source: pool of 5 deep marine... | reverse complement strand
TAGTAATCCGGAGAGCGATTTGAAACTTCGGTTCCGTGACCCATTGTCTAAAAATTTACTCAAGGTAGCTTAGGAGCAAAGCAAATCTGAGCCTCTTATGCGGCACAGAAGTCGATTAGTGGGTCACAAAATGGGTCAGTCGTCACGTGATAGCCACTTGTTAACAACTTGTCAGTGACTTGTTATTCACTTGTAACTCTCGAAAACAGTCGATTTCGTGCTTGTAACTTATGTTTTTAAAAGCACTTACAACCGGAGCAAAGGATTTCTAATCCGTAGGTCGCAGGTTCGAGTCCTGCCGGGCGTGTTATATGAGCCGAGAAATAATCGCCATCCTGGACTTTGGCAGCCAGTACGGTCAATTGATAGCACGCAGGGTTCGCGAACAGAATGTATATTCCCAGATTTGCCGGGCGGATATAACGGCGGAAGAATTATCACAATTGGGTGTCAAGGGATTGATATTCTCCGGTGGGCCCGCAAGTGTCTATGATGAAAATGCACCAAAATGTGATGAGAAAATCTTTGAATTGGGCGTGCCTATTTTAGGCATCTGCTATGGAATGCAATTAGGCTGTCAGATTTTAGGGGCAAAAGTTATTGCTGCACAAAGACGTGAGTACGGGCGAACAACTTTGTCCATTCTTGATAAGATCGATTTGTTTGCGAATCTGCCGGATTCAATCACGGCCTGGGCCAGCCACGGCGACCAGCTCGGTGAGTTAAGTGATGATTTCATTAAATTGGCGACTACTGATACCTGCCCCTTTGCAGCAGTAAGGCACAAGAGGAGGAAATTTTTCGGTGTTCAATTCCATCCAGAAGTCTCACATACGCCCAAAGGAACGCTGATTTTGAAAAACTTCCTTTATGATATCTGCGGCTGCAGCGGCGACTGGAAAATGAGTGACTTTGTCAGTGAAAGCATAGAAGCGGTTCGCAGTCAGGTGGGCGAGGCCAAAGTGATATGCGGGCTGAGCGGCGGCGTTGATTCGTCCGTTGTGGCTTCGTTGGTTCATAAGGCGATAGGCGAGAAGCTTGTTTGTATCTTCGTTGATAACGGACTGCTGCGAAAGAACGAACGCGAAAATGTCGTATCCACCTTCCGGAATCATTTTCATATGGATTTGCGGGTAGTTGATTGGTCTAAGCAGTTTTTATCGGGATTGGCCGGCGTGACCGACCCCCAGCAAAAACGAAAGATTATCGGCTCTGAGTTTATCAAGGCCTTTGAGTCGGAAGCGTCGAAGATTCCAAATGCCAGGTTCCTGGCCCAGGGAACGCTTTATCCTGATGTTATCGAGTCAGGCTCGAAGGACGGTAATCCCGCCGCGAATATAAAATTGCATCACAATGTAGGGGGGCTGCCGGCCGAGATGGGTTTTGAGCTGATTGAGCCGTTGCGGGATTTGTTTAAGGACGAGGTGCGGGTCGTCGGCGAATATCTGGGACTGCCGGAGGACATCGTCTGGCGGCATCCTTTCCCCGGGCCGGGTCTGGCGGTCAGGGTAGTTGGAGAGGTGACACCCCAACGGCTGGAAATTCTCCGGGCCGCTGATGAAATCTTAATAGACGAAATAAAATCGGCAAGGCTGTACAGAAAGATATCTCAGGCCCTGGTGGTGTTGATACCTGTCTTAACGGTCGGGGTAATGGGTGATGAACGAAGCTATGAAAACGTTATCGCCATTCGTGCCGTTGAGTCCATTGATTTTATGACCGCTGATTTTTCGCAAATCCCCTACGAGGTGCTGGGTATAATATCCAACAGGATTATAAATGAGGTTAGGGGCGTCAATCGGGTAGTTTATGATATATCCAGCAAGCCGCCGGCCACAATTGAATGGGAATAGCATCTTTAAGCTCTTGTGAGCTTGCGCTGCACCGAAATTCTTTACAATTGACACAAACGGCAAAATATATTTTAAAAAGGTCAATCGAATATTTCGATGTTGGGCGTTAGAATCCTATACCTTATAAAAACAACTCTGGAACATCGGTATTTTCCGGCGGTCTTAGCTGTTGTCACTGTGGTAATTATGCTCCCTGCTCTAAAGGTGGGCTTCATACAGGACGACCTATTCCATCGGTCAAAACTTCTTGGGCCTTCCGAGCTACCTGAGCGGTTCTACGATATGCGGCTGAGCCCGCCGGATTCCGGCACTCTGCCGGGGGTGCTTCGTGATATGTACGCCATTGTTCCGACAGATGGCGCCTATGAAAAGTTCAGGGATTTTGGTTTGTTACCCTGGTGGACGGCTGAGGATTTTCGAGGTACGAATTGGAGGCCGCTGACCGCCCTTACCCACTGGCTCGATTACCAACTGTATCCAAACTCACCGGTGCTTATGCACGCGCATAGTCTTATCTGGTTTACAGCAGTAATATTTTTAGTGGCCATTTTGTATCGGCAGTTGCTGGGACCTGTGTGGATAGCAGGTTTGGCGGCGCTGCTTTATATGATCGATGATAGTAACTATTTCCCCGCAATGTGGATAGCGAACAGAAATTTGCTGCTGTCGTTGTTTTTCTCGATTCTTACCCTGCTTATTTACCATCGCTGGCGGCAGCAAAAGTCTGTATATGCCGGCGTAGCGGTTCCTTTTCTTTTATTATTGTCTTTGTTGTCCACGGAGGGGGGCATCGCTACTTTTGCCTATCTATTTGCTTATGCCCTTATTATCGATCGCGGAAGCCTGTGGCGAAGGGCCTTGAGTTTAGCTCCGAGTTTGATTGTCATAGTAGTTTGGCGGATAATCTACAATGCATTAGGTTACGGTGCCCGGGGCAGCGGTTTCATTATTGACCCCGGACATGAGCCCCTGCGTTACGCCTGGGCGGTGGTCAAGCGGGCGCCGGTTCTTCTTTCCGGCCAGTGGGGCTGGCAGTCAGCAGAAATGTTCAATCTTTTCTCCGATTACGCCAAGAGATGGAATTTACTCGCTGCTGCTGCGTTCTTGCTCTTGATTTTAATTGTTCTCGTACCCCTGCTGCGTAGAAGCCGCGTAGCGTTATTCTGGTTTATTGGGATGATACTTTGCATTCTTCCAATTTGTGCGAGCAGTCCGATGAATCGCAATCTCCTTTTTGTTGCCATTGGAGCTTTCGGATTAAAAGCACAGTTTATTGGTGGATTATTTGTCAAGGAGAGCTGGATTCCCAGATCCCAGTTTTGGCGCGTCCCCGCGTGGATACTTTGTCTGACATTAATACTCATACATATAGTTATGGCCGGAGCGGGAAGGGTCACAGCGCCAAGGACGTGGTCCTTTGCTTTCGATATGTTTTATTCGACTGTTGATGTTGGCTCGGAGCCTGATATGGAGAATAAAACTGTGATAGTGGTCAATGCTCCCAATCCGTTTCTATTTCTCGGTCTGCCTGTTCTTAGGGCCCATGAAAACAAACCTTTGCCGCAAAGGACTCGTATCTTAGGTCCCGGATTTGTGCCGTTGGAAATTACTCGCACCGGAGAACAAACGCTGCTGCTTACGGCCCAAACCGGCAACATTCTATCAACTGTGACTTCTCGGGAAGATTTTAAGCTAAACTTTGTTTATTTCTATGATGAATTTAACAGTCTTTTCCGGCCCGAAGACCTGCCGTTTCGAGCTTGTGAGCAAGTGGAGCTAAGTGGGATGTCGGTTGAAGTTATAGATGTCGATAGAGCCGGTCAACCTGTGGTGGTTCAATTTCGTTTTGCCGTTTCTTTAGATGACCCATCTTTGAGCTGGCTGCAATGGGACTGGAAAAAGAGCGGTTTCGGTTCTTATTCTCGGTTCAAGGTACCGGCAGTCGGCGAAAAGGCCTACATACAAGGACCGTTTTAGAGGGCCTTCATCTACTTTATGGAGTATGTGATGAATACTCTATTTCGACGTTGAATAGTCTAATCGCTTTGTTCAAAAAGCTTGGGTTGTTTGGAGTCGCGTTTCTTTTTATGGCATTTAAGGCCCAAATGCTCGCAGGCTTGTTTGGTAACCTCTCTTCCCCGCTTGGTTCGGCGCAGGAATCCGATTTGCAAAAGATACGGCTCGACGACATCCTCCAGTGTGTCCCTTTCTTCGCCGAGTGTAGCTGCAATCGCCTCGATGCCGGCCGGCCCGCCATCATAGACATTAGCCAGTGCACGCAAAACCGCCCTGTCTAATTCATCCAGGCCCAACGTGTCAATCTGCTCCATCTTCAGGGCGCTTTCGACAATCCCGGTACTAAGGACTCCTGAGCCTTTCACCTGGGCGTAGTCACGGACTCGTTTAAGGAGTCGATTTGCCACTCGCGGCGTCCCGCGGGAGCGATTGGCAATCAATTCCAGCGTTCCATCATCGCACTGCAATTCAAGCAACTCGGCCGACCTGTCTAAAATCTCCGTCAACTCCTCAGTGCTGTAAAAATCCAGATGATACAGCATCCCGAATCGGCTGCGAAGCGGAGCGCTCAGCAGTCCGGCACGTGTTGTTGCTCCAATTAAAGTAAAACGCTTCAGCGGAAAATTTATCGTCTTTGCGTGCAGGCCGCTATCGACGGTAAAATCGACCTTGAACTCTTCCATCGCCGGATAAATAAACTCTTCGACCGGCGTGCTGAGCCGGTGAACCTCATCGATAAAAAGTACATCGCCGGTGTTTATATTGCTCAAAAGGCCCATCACGTCACCGGCCTTTGCCAGAGCCGGCCCGGATGAGCAGCGAATCCTTGCGCCCATCTCGTTCGCCACGACATGGGCAAGCGTTGTTTTTCCGAGACCCGGCGGGCCGTAAAACAGGATGTGCTCCAAGGGCTCAGACCTTTGCTTGGCCGCTGCTATCGCTATTGCAACTTTCTCTCTGACGTTGCATTGGCCTACACACTCGCCTAAGAACTTTGGCCGAAGTGAGATGTTAAAATTCTCTTCCTGCTCGTTCAAAGACTGCCCGCTTATAATTCTGCCTATTGCCATAATATAAATAATAAAAAAGCTCGAATATCAAATTTCGAAATTCGAAACAATCTCAAAATTCAAATTTCAAATGCTCAAAACATTCAATTTTAAATTTTGGTCATTTGGTCATTCGAATTTGTTTCGGATTTCGTTACTCGAATTTCGTATTTCCTTTTTCAGACTTCTACTCCCTGTTGTAATCTATATACCAAAGGCACAAGTGCCTCGGCCGAATTTATATCAGGGTGTTTTCGACAAGCCAATTCAATCAGCTCCATCGCTTCGTTTCTTTTCTCACCCCAGGCGATAAGAACCTCCAGTGCCTCGATCTGGAATGGCTTAAATTCGGCTTCCATCGGCCTGGCCGGTTCGGCCCCAATTGCGAAAGATTGCAGCTTGCCCTTTAGCTCAGCGATAATTTGCTGAGCCATCCTCCTGCCTATCGAAGGCAGTGACATCAGTATCTTATCGTCGGCATTCTCTATCGCCGCTGCTATTGTGGCTATCGGGATGCTCAGCGACCGCAGTCCCTTTTTTATGCCCATTCCTTTGACACTGATATATTTGGTGAAGAAATCCCTCTCGCCTGCATTTAAGAAACCAACCATTCTCGGTATCAGGTTTCCGCCGCCAAGTGTACCCTCATAGTATTCCATAGTGCAGAGAGATATATCCGAGCCGACCTCGCCGGACAGCGCATTTACACAATAGCTCGGCAGCATTACTTCATAGCCGACCGCCCCTACCTGCACCAGGCAGCAGTCGCTATCAAGCTTGATGAGTTTTCCGTCAATGCTGGCTATCATGGCTAAATTGATTATTCTTACAGTATTTTTGTGACCATCGCTTATCAAATCACGATACTGTTTATCGAATTTGCACAGCACAGCGCCGCTGCTATGGCATCGGCCACATCGTTCGGCTCCGGTATCTGCGGCAGGGACAAAATCGTTTGAATAGTTTTTTGCACCTGTTCCTTGGATGCCCTGCCGTTACCGGTAATTGATTTTTTTATACGTGTCGCGCTAAAGCTTCTGACCTCAATTGCCGCCTGAGCACACCTCTGCAGTATAACACCTCTTGCGTGTCCCATCAATATCGCTGTTCTCGGATGGGCGTAGTGTGAGTACAATTCTTCCACAGCTACAACGTCGGGCTTGAAATTTTCCAGAAGCGACTGGGTATCTTCAGCTATTCTATTTAATTTTACCTCTATAGCTGAGCCGATCCCTGTGCGAATAACACCTGCTTCAATTAGCGTCTCCTTATCCCCACCTGCCTCCAAACAGGCATATCCGCAGACCTGCAAGCCCGGGTCGATACCGAGTATCCTCATTTCATTCTCCAGGTAGTCATATCCGGCTTATCTTCCAGCAAAATACCCATTTCATCCAGTTTGGCCCGAAGCTCATCGGCCTTGGTAAAATCCCTGTTTTTGCGAGCTTCGTTTCGCTGCTCAATCAAAACATCGACGAGCTTGTCCATCAGCTCATCACCAGCCGGGCTGGTTTGTGGATACTCCTCTTTTACGATACCCAGACAATCGCCGCCCAACCGATCAAATAGGACATCAACTAAATTAAGAGTTCCCTGGGTTGTATGGCTGTCCTCAAGCAGTTTCTGCGCCAGCCGAAAAAGTTCAAACATAACTGAAAGCGCAACAGATGTATTCAAGTCATCGTTCATTGCCGCTTCGAATTTTTCCCTCATCTGTTTTAGTTGCTCTGCTATCTTCTCGTCGATTGTGCCTTCCTTCGCTGTGTTCAATCTTTTTCGTACTGCTTTGACTGTCTCGGTTATTTTTCCATAGCCGCTCTGCGCTGCGAACAGGGCCGCATCTGAAAAATCCAGCGGGCTTCTGTAATGGCTGTTCAAAATCAACTGCCTTACCGCCAGCGGATCATAGAATCTGGTCAATCTCTCGTGAGAACCTGAAAAAGCTTGTTTGAGCGTAATAAAATTATTTAAACTCTTGCCCATCTTGTTCCCATCAACAGTAACCATATTATTGTGCAGCCAGTATCGAACAAATTCTACACCGTTGGCGGCCTCCGACTGTGCAATTTCGCATTCGTGATGCGGGAACTGATTTTCCAGGCCTCCGCCGTGGATGTCGATTGTCTTGCCCAGATATTTCATACTCATTACCGAGCATTCGAGATGCCAGCCCGGATAGCCCGGCCCCCACGGACTGGGCCATTGCATAATATGTTTTGGCTCAGCTTTCTTCCATAGTGCGAAATCGACCGGGTTCTTTTTATCCGGCGAGACCTCCACGCGGGCACCGGCCAACATCTCTTCGACATTTCTGCCGGAGAGTTTCCCGTAGTCCTTGAACTTGGAGACATCGAAATACACTGAGCCGTTGACCACATACGCATAGCCTTTTTTCAGAAGCGTCGTTACCAGCCCTATCTGTTCGAGTATATGACCACTGGCTCGCGGACTTATATCAGGCCGAACGCAGTTCAACCTGTCCATATCTTCAAAGTAACTGCGGGTGTAGTATTCAGCCAGCGCCATAGGATGCATTTTCTCTTTTTTGGCTGCGGCGGCAATCTTATCCTCACCTTCGTCCGCATCGTCGGTTAGATGACCCACATCCGTTATATTCTGCACATAAGTAACATCGTAATCCAGATAGCGAAGATACCTGACCAGCACATCAAAGCTCACATAACTTTTCGCATGCCCCAGATGTGTGTGCCCATATACGGTCGGCCCACAGACATATATGCCAACCTTGTTTTTTTTCAACGGCTTGAATTCCTCTTTCCTTCTCGTCAGACTGTTATAGAGATTCAATGTCATATGCAAATACCATTAATAACCTCTTAATTAGTTTCTGTCGCAAAAAGTAAAAACCGACCATGTCACCCCTGCGAAAGCAGGGGTCCAGGGCTGAAAAACTGGATTCCCGCTTGCGCGGAAATGACATAAAGAATAGGTCAACTTGAATAAATAATCAATTATCATTTATAGCGTTCTTTTTCTTTTTTTTCTCTTTCTCAAAAGCGCTGTCGCCGTAGCAGCCATTGCCTCACCGGCCCCGATGTCGCCGAGCCCCTCGTTAGTTTTCGCCTTGACGTTCACCGCTGTAAAATCAATCCCCAAAAGCCCCGCGATACACCTTTTCATTTGCCCTTTGACCGGCTCAAGTTTCGGTTCTTCTGCATGTATAATCAAATCAATATTGACCACTTCCCAATTTTTTTCTTCGAGTCGCTCCTTCACAATAAATAAAAGCTCTTTGCTGTCTGCGTCTTTCCATCGCGGGTCCGTATCGGGAAATAATGTTCCTATATCGCCCATTCCGCTTGCACCGAGCAGAGCATCGATGACAGCGTGCAAGGCCACATCTCCATCGCTGTGGCCGGCCAGCCCGGCCGGGTACGACAAATAAACCCCACCGAGCATCAGCTTCCTGCCCTCGATGAGCCTGTGGATATCGGTGCCTATCCCGCTTCGATATTCACTCTTAGGTTCCTCAATCACAACATCCCCTTTGTGCTTGGGACATCCGTCCCGAGAATGCCGACAGCCGTACCGAGACCCTTCCCCAGTCCCTTGAAAATCGCCTCAGCTATATGATGGCTGTTTGTCCCGTATGGAACGTTGATATGCAGATTAAACTTCCCGTTATTTGCGAAGCTCCGCAGCATTTCCTCCAGACACTCGACGTCAAAATCGCCGATTTTATCTGTTCGGTACTCAACATTATATACACAGTTTGCCCTGCCCGACAAATCAACAGATACATTCGCTAAAGCATCCTCCATCGGCACGGAACTATGGCCGTATCTGGCAATCCCTTTTTTATCACCAAGAGCTTTCAGCAAACATTCGCCAAGACATATCGCTATATCTTCGACTGTATGGTGGGCGTCGACATCCAGATCACCCTTAGCTTTTACCACCAGGTCGATTTTGCTGTGCTTGCTCAGGTGTGTAAGCATATGGTCCAAAAAGCCGATGCCGCTGTCAATCTCATATTTGCCGACGCCGTCCAGATTAAGCTGGACTGTGACGTCTGTTTCTTTTGTCTGCCTGTGAACTTCAGCGGTTCTCTCTTTCATAAGAACGTCCTTTTTTATGTCATTCCCGCCCCGCATCAAAGTGCGGGATAGACTCCAGCGGGAATCCAACTTCTTCTTTAATTTGTGACTAATTTGCTTGGGTCTTTTGTCTTGAGTCTTTGGTCTTACTCCGACAAGATTTCTTTCAAAGCCGAAATAAGTTTATCATTTTGTTCGCTTGTGCCGACACTTATCCTCAGCTTATTATTTAGCCCGGGCAAGTTAAAGTATCTGACATAAATCCTGCGCTGAACCAGTTTATCATAAATTTTGCTTGCTTTGTAGTTTTTGCTCTTAGCGAGAACAAAGTTAGCGCAGCTCTCCGGTACTTCAAATCCTAAATCACGCAGTTGTGCGATCAATAATCCACGGGCCTTCTTTACTTTTTCGGTTGTTTCGCTGAAATACTTTTGGTCTTTTATCGCGGCAGTGGCCACGGCGATAGCGACAGCATCAACATTGTAGGAGTCTTTGACCTTCATCAGGCCGTCTATTAAGTTAGGCTGGGCGATTGCATATCCAAACCGTATCCCCGCAAGACTATATCCTTTGCTCATCGAACGAAGTATAATCACATTATCGAATTCTTTAACCAGCCCGGTGCAATTGGCCTCGGCAAAGTCCACATAGGCCTCATCAATCAGCAATACTCCACTCAATTCATCTGCCAACGAAGCTAACTCGTCGATACTTATAAAGCTGCCGTTCGGTGCGTTCGGATTACAAACAATGGTCAAAGCTGCATTGGTGCTCTCTAATCTGGCCGGGAGGTTGAATTCATCATCGAACGGAACTTCAATTGCCTTGCAATTTTGCAATCTGGCTAATACTGGATAGAGTGAATACGTCGGGACAGGATATGCAACAGGCCGATTCTCGTCACAAAACGCACGACAAGCAATAGTCAGCAAATCATCTCCGCCGTTGCAGCACATAATATTGTCTGGCTGCACACCGTGGACTTCCGCTGCCGCCTGCCGAAATTCATTTCCGATCGGGTCGGGATATCGGCGAAGCCGTTCCACGCTAATTTCAGTCAGCACCTTTAGTACCTGCGGGGAGGGTGGATAGGGATTTTCATTGGTGTTCAGCTTTATCACATCTGTTTCCTTCGGCTGAAAACCCGGCTCATAACCTTTTACCTTTTCAATATTTTTCCGAAAATACCCCATTATTTGTCCGTATTGCGTATATCGTATATCGTATTGCGTATTGCATATTTTCTTTCACGCGATACGCATCACGCAATACACACGACGAATATTATTTTTGGCAGTAATCTATAAGGCGTGCAATTTCGCTGCGGAGGTCCTTGCGGTGCACAATCATATCTACAAAGCCGTGCTCTAACATAAACTCAGCCGTCTGGAATCCTTCCGGCAGCTCCACCTTTATTGTTTCAGCAATCGTGCGTGGCCCGGCAAAACCGATAAGCGCCCCCGGCTCGGCTATTAAACAATCGCCCAACATTGCGAAGCTCGCTGTAACCCCACCGGTCGTCGGGTCGGTCAAAACACAGATATAAAGTCCGCCGGCCTCGTCGAATTTCGCTAACGCAGCGGAAGTCTTGGCCATCTGCCCTAATGAGACTACGCCCTCATGCATCCTTGCTCCGCCGGAGCAGCAAACCGCTACCAGAGGCAGTTTCTCGTCCATCGCCATATCGACCGCCGCACAGAGTTTTTCACCGACTACAAAACCCATAGAGCCCATCAGAAAATTCGGCTCCATCACTGCTAAGATAACACCTCTGCCTTTGATAAAGGCCTTGCCGATTAGCATAGCCTCCTTGGCGCCGGATTTTTTCGCGTCGGTTTTGATTCGCTGTTTATAAGTGGTTCCCCTGAACTTAAAACTCAGTGGGTCTTCGGTCGTCAAATCGCCGAGAATCTCCTGAAAAGAATCTTCATCGGCCAGATACTTAATGCGAGTTGCCGCCTCGATGCGAAAGTGATGATTGCATTCCGGACAAACGTTGAGGTTCTTTTCGACGGTGCTTTTATAGAGCATGTGCTCACAGCCCGGACACCGTACCCACAGCCCTTCGGGCATCTCTCTGCGCGGCTTCAACGAAAAACCGTTCCACTTGGATTTTACTTCTTTGCCCATAGCAACCTGCACTTAGCCCAGCACCGTTCCGAAGTGCCTAAAGTTTGAAGTGCATAAAGTGACAGCGAAGTTGTCATTCTGAGCGAAGCGAAGAATCTCTTTTTCGTTTGCCAGTTCCCTTCGGCAAGCTCAGGGCAGGCTCTTCGGCTGCGCCTCAGGATGACACATAAGTGTCACTTTCGTTCACTTTAGGCACTTGACAATCAAGGAGAGATTCTACCAGAAAAATACAGAAATGGCTACAAAAATTACTCGGCTGCCTTTCGAATGGCGTTTATCGCGGCAATACGGTCGTTTTTTGCAAATATTGCGTTACCCGCCACAAGGGTATCTGCACCATAGGAAACTACTATTGGTGTGGTTTGAGGGTCTATCCCGCCATCAACTTCGATGCGTATATCAGGGCCGACAAATTCTCTTATCTGGGCGATTTTTTTCGCCGCCTCCGGCATAAATTCCTGTCCCCCGAAACCCGGCCGCACCGTCATCACAAGAACCATATCGCAAAGCGGCGCAACACCCCCTATTGCTTCAACCGGGGTCTCCGGATTCAGGCATATCCCGGCACTGCACCCTAAATTATGTAATTTGTCGATAAGTCTCTGGGGTTCATCAGCTACTTCAATATGAAATGTTATATGGTCGGCACCGGCCTCGACAAAACGCTCGGCGTATTTGCTAGGCTCAGCTATCATTAAATGGGCATCGAAAACAAGACTGCTGCACTTGCGAAGCTTGGCAATCACCGGCGGCCCAATCGTGATATTCGGAACGAAGTGCCCGTCCATCACATCGAGATGGACGATCTTCACGCCGGCCGAGGCAACCACAGTTATCTCGTCGGACAATCTGGCAAAGTCGGCGCTCAGTATTGACGGCGCAATCTCAATTGTTCCTGCTTTGGGCAGCTTCATTTCTAAGTCCGTGTCAGTCGATGTTCTTCTCATCGAGGATTTCAAGGCACTTGAATTTTTTACCTTCGAGAAATTCAAGTGAGGCACCTCCGCCGGTGGAAATATGGCTCACTCTATCTTCCAGACCAAGTTTTTTCACTGCCGCCGCACTGTCACCGCCGCCGATTATGCTGCGTGCTCCCTTATCTGTGGCCTCGGCGACAGCCAAAGCGACAGCTTTCGTTCCTTCATCGAAAGGAGGTATTTCAAAGATACCCATCGGTCCGTTCCAAACAATAGTCTTGGCATCGGCAATCTTCTGTACAAACGACTGGACTGCAATCGGCCCTATATCGACAGCCTGATAACCCGGGTCAATGTCACCCACAGCGATTCGGTGTGATGCCCCCGCCTTCAGCTGACGGACTACATTGTGATCCACGGGCAAGACTACTTCACAGTCCGCCTCGGTCGCCTGGTCCAGTAGTGTTTGCCCCTTGTCAATGAAGTCATTCTCGCATAGGCTTTGGCCGATGCTCTTGCCTCTTCCTTTAAGGAATGTATATGCCATAGCCCCACCGATAATGATGCGGTCGACTTTATTAATCAGATTCTCAATCACGCCTATCTTGTCTGAAACCTTCGCTCCGCCTAATATCGCAACGAACGGTCTTTCGGGATTATTAAGGGTTTGGCCCAGGAACTTCAGTTCCTTTTCGATAAGGAAACCGATGACCCGCGGCTTGCCTTCCATAAGTGCCGGCACCGTGTACATTGAAGCGTTGTCTCTGTGCGCCGTGCCGAAGGCATCGTCAACGTAAATGTCCGCCAAATCCGCAAGCTGCTGTGCAAAATCATCTTTGGCCTGCCGCAGTTGCGCATCTTCTTTTGCCGCCTTGTCCTTTATCGTTTCTTCCTTGTGAAAACGCAGGTTCTCAAGCAGCATACAGTCACCGCTGGCCATCGCCTGGGCTTTTTCCTTCGTCTCAGGACCGATACAATCATCGGCAAAGATAACCTCTTGCCCCAGAAGTTCCGAAAGTCTTTTGGCAGCAGGCGCCAGAGACATCTTTTCATTTCTTTGTCCCTTAGGTCTGCCGAGGTGGCTCATAAGAATCAGCGCACCACCGCCATCCAATATCTTCCTTATTGTAGGTAGTGCCTTAATGATTCGGTCATCGCTGGTAATATTGCAGTTCTCGTCCAACGGCACATTAAAATCGCACCGCATCAGGACTTTCTTACCCTTGACATTGATATCTGCAACAGTCTTCTTAGCCATTTCCTTTACCTATTTTTTTCTGAAATTCGAAACAAATTCAAGTGAGCTAAAGTGCCGAAAAATGTAAAGTGCCTAAAGTTGTAGAGTGCTTTTTAACTTTAGTTCACTTTAGCTCACTTTAGACACTTTCTAACTAATTTCGATATTCGGATTTACACTACAACTTTGCCATTTTTTCCATAATCTCGACGCTGCGGTTCGAGTAACCCCACTCGTTGTCATACCAGCTAACGACCTTAACCGTCTTACCGATGACCATTGTGCACAGGGAATCGAAGATGCTCGAAGCAGGGTCGTTAACGATGTCACTGCTAACTATCGGCTCATCGCAATAAACCAGGATGCCCTTCATCGGCCCTTCCGCGGCCTTTTTCATTGCTGCGTTTACGCTATCGACCGTAACGTCTTTTTTGACATTAACCACAAGGTCAACGATACTGCCGACCGGAATGGGCACCCGAACGGCAAAACCATCAAGCTTACCGTCAAGTTCGGGAATAACTTTGCCGATGGCTTTTGCAGCACCGGTGGTGGTAGGGATAATATTCGCCGCCGCCGCACGTGCGCGACGCAGGTCCTTATGTATCATATCAGCCACCTTCTGGTCGTTGGTGTAGGCGTGGATGGTGGTCATAACTCCCTGCTCAATACCAAACGCATCATTGAGGGTCTTGGCCAGAGGTGCAAGGCAGTTGGTCGTACAGCTTGCGTTCGATACACACTTGACATCACTGGTCAGCATCTCATCGTTGACACCCAAAACGATAGTCGCATCGATGTCATCCTTTGCCGGAACACTGAGCATGACCTTACTGGCGCCGGCCTTGAGATGGTCTGCATAACCGCCTTTCGGTGATTCAGCCGTGCGAAAGATACCCGTCGATTCCAGAACAACCTTCACGCCCATATCCTTCCAGGGTAGTTCCGCAGGATTCCTGACAGCTAAAACCTTGATGGCTTTGCCGTTGATGACTAATTCGCCGTCCTTTGCCTCGACCGTTCCGCCCCATTTGCCCATTACCGTATCGTATTTGAACAGATGCGCAAGACTCTTAGCGTCCGTAAGGTCATTGATAGCGACCAGGTCCAAATCTCCGTCTTTTTCCATAATAATTCTTGCCACGGCTCTGCCGATTCGGCCGAACCCGTTAATTGCCACCTTTGTTGACATTTGTACTTCTCCTTATTTTCAATACTAAAAACGCTGTTTTTACTGGTTTAATCCCCCGCTAATCACCACTTCGGGGTAAACGAGAGAGCTACTTTATGTATTACCTCCCCCCTTGTCAAGGATTTATTCCAAATCAAGCCATTCGCTGCTCCAGAAATTTGCAATTGTCTTTTTATGCTACGAAGTATTAGCGGTTCTTTCTATTCTTCCTTTTCTTTGAGCTGATAGCATCAGGATTTTGACGGCCTCTCCTGGCTTTACTGAGCTGGGGGGCCATTTGATCTTTCCAGGCCGTATAGGCCCCCTGCAGGTGCTTAACGATTTGGGGATTTTGTTTGACGAGGTTGTTTTTTTCACCTATATCCTCTTGAAGGTTGTATAGTTCCAGGGAGCCTTTATTAAAAAGCAGTTTCCATTTTCCTTGCCGAACGGCCCACTGGTCGGCCCCATCGTACCAGAAAAGAGTTTTGTGCAGGGCCTCTTTCGTTTGGCCGCGAAGAACCGGCAGCATATCTTTTCCGTCATAAACTCGGTCGCCGGGAAGTTTGACGCCGACGGCGGCGTAAATAGTCGGAAGGATGTCCAGTGAGATAACAGGCTCATCGCAAACTGTTCCTTTCGGTAATTTCCCCGGCCAGCGAACAATAAACGGCACCCGAATTCCGCCTTCGTACACACTGTGCTTATAGTCTCGTAGAATGCCGTTATTGGCGAAATTTTTTCTGGCTCCTCCGTTGTCGGAGAAAAAGATAAGCAGGGTATTGTTGTCGGCGCCGGTTCGCTTGAGAGCATACAGCACTTTTCCAATTGCCTCATCCATAGATGTGAGCATTGCCAGGTAGATATTCCGATTCTCATCCCCTGTATCGAAGCGTTTTATATACTTCTGCAGCGCCTGCAGGGGCCAGTGCACGGCGTTGAAAGGAAGATAAAGAAAAAAGGGTTGTTTTTGGTGTCGTTCAATAAATGACACAGCTTCACGAGCCAGATTGTCTGTCAGGTAGCCGGTATCGTTAATCGGTTTTTCGTTACGATAAATAGAGTTATATTCATTTGTGATCTGGAGATTGAAATAATCATGCGCTCCGTGTCCTAAGAATCCGTAGAATTCGTCAAAGCCCCGCTTCAAAGGACGATATTCCGGCTCAATGCCCACGTGCCACTTGCCGATAACCGCCGTTGCATAGCCCTGTTTTTTAAGCAACTCAGCCACAGTAACTTCATTCCTGGGCAATCCAACCCTGGAATCACCTCCTGTATAAAAGCCGAACCGCTGCTGATACCTGCCGGTTAAGAGTCCTGCCCGAGTCGGCGCACAGACATAGGCGCTGGCATAACCGTTTGTCAATCGCACGCCTTCGGCGGCCAGCCGGTCGATATTGGGTGTGCTGACCTCTTTCGGATGGTCATAACAGCTCAGGTCCGCATAGCCCTGGTCGTCGGATACGATGAGCACAATGTTAGGGCCGCCGGTGCTATTCCCTCGACTTCGCTCGGGACGCGTTTGATTTCCCGTCGCAGACCAGACTTTCCCGCCCAGGCATATCCCCGACGCCGCCAACACCGAAGAACGTAAAAAGTCTCTTCGGGTCATCACGTTCTTTGTCATTTTTCCCACTGTCATACTCTCCAGCAATTATTTTATCCGAGATTTCCCAGACTGATTTCCTCCATACATACGACTGATATTTTACCTGATAATTCTACCTGATTCCTTTGGATAATACAATTGTGCAATCTCATATAAAGATTACCCTTGACGGGAAAGAGGCTAATTTGGTATAAATAAAATTAGCTGGGGTGGAACAGCGTAGGTAAGTAATTGCTGATTCCAGTCCCCTGAGGTGTGGGTTCTTTGTTCTTTTAGTCAGAGGAGGAGTTATTATGCAAGGCACTAAGTTGCAGCGAAAGCATCGTGTTTCACAGTTATTTTTTTACTTTTCAATTAACAACCTATATTTTTTATGGAGGACTATTATGTGTAAAAAATTGATTTATCTGGTTTCTTTTGTCCTGGTGGCAGGTCTGGTTGGCGGCGTGGCAAACGCAGATCCGCTCCAGCAGGATACTGGTCCGAACGGCATCGTTTCTGTGGAGGCTGAGCACTTTGATGACAACGTTGAAGTAGGCGGCCATAAATGGGTGGAGACCGGGCCAACGGACGGCTTTACCGGCGAGCTCGGTATGTGGGCGCCCAACGGCCAAGGCGGAGGCGGCAGCGACTATGCCGCCAATAGTGAGCGTCTGGAGTATGAAATTAACTTTGTTAAGACCGGCCCGCACTATGTGTGGATTCTGGCCTGGGGCGCCAGCGGGAGCGATGACTCGTGCCATGCCGGTCTGGACGGTGAGGCAACTCCCCTTTCTGACCGAATGAGCGGCTGGAACAACGACTACGAATGGAACAACGGCAGGTATCAAAGGCCGGAACGGGCGCAGATCGAGATAACTTCGACAGGCCTCCACACCTTGAACATCTGGGTGCGTGAGGATGGACTTATCATCGATAAGATTGTCCTGACCACCAATCCCGATTTCACGCTCACGGGGAATGAGGAAGGCCCCCCTGAAAGCCTCCGTGGTCCCATATTAAATGCTCATAATCCCTCCCCGTCTGAAGGCGAGATATATATGGATGTATGGGCGAGTCTTGCCTGGTCAGCGGGTGCGACTGCAGCCTCGCACGATGTGTACTTCAGCGACAATTTTGACAATGTGAACGACGGCACCCCCGATGTGTTCCAGGGCAACCAGCCCTCGACCGTTCTTGTAGTCGGCTTTCCGGGATTTGTTTATCCGGACGGTCTTGTTCCGGGTACGACCTACTACTGGCGGGTCGATGAAATTGAGGCTGACGGTACCACAATACACAAAGGCATTGTTTGGAATTTTACAGTTCCCCCCAGGACTGCATACGACCCTGATCCTGCTGATGGGACCCCATTCAAAGACTTGGATGCGATCCTTAGCTGGACAGCAGGTTTCAATGCGAAGCTGCATAATGTGTATTTCGGTGATAATTTTGATGATGTGAACAGCGCCGTTGTAGGTATTCCTCAGGGAACTACAACCTATACTCCCGGCCCCCTCGAATACAACAAGCTTTACTACTGGCGGATTGATGAGTTCGACGGCGTCACCACGTACAAGGGGGATGTCTGGAGCTTCAAGACCGCAAAGGCCGGCGGAGGTTTGCGAGGTGATTACTACAGAGGTATGAATTTCGAGAATCTCGTGCTGACGCGATTAGATCCTCGAATCGACTTTAACTGGGGCAGCGGCGAACCCGATCCAGTGGTAGGGGAGGATAACTTCTCGGTCAGATGGACCGGTGAAGTGGAGGCGGCATTTACTGAGACCTACAGATTCTACACCAATAGCAACGATGGTGTGCGCCTATGGGTGGATGGTCAAGAGCTCGTTGACGACTGGGAGAGCCAATCAACCACCGAAAACAGTGAAACGATTGACCTTGTCGCCGGGCAGGTGTACGACATTGTAATGGAATATTATGCAGAAGGTGGCGACGCAGTGGCAGAGCTGAGCTGGGCAAGCCCATCGACGCCGAGGCAGCTCATTCCACAAGCTGCATTGTCGCCGCCTGTAAAGGCCGGCAGTCCGAACCCACCCGATGGAGCTGCAGATGTGAAAATGATGCCTATTCTTAGATGGAACGCGGGAGATTATGCCGCTTCACATGAGGTTTACTTTGGTACTGATGAAGAAGCCGCAAGGAATGCCGATACAAGCTCACCTGAGTACAAAGGGACCAAGGACCTTGGTTCCGAAAGATATGAACCCGAAAAACTTGCCTGGTACACCACTTACTACTGGCGCATCGACGAAGTCAATGACGTCAGACCCGACAGTCCGTGGAAAGGCAATGTATGGAGCTTTACGACTGGTGATTTCCTGGTCGTGGACGATTTTGAAGACTACGACATTGGCAACAACGAGATATGGTGGGCGTGGAAAGATGGATTTGGTTATGCCTCGCATCCCACTTTGCCGCCCTATGCCGGCAATGGAACCGGCTCTATGGTTGGCGATGAATACTCGACTTCTTACACCGAGGAAAATGTCGTTCATGGAGGCAGACAGGCAATGCCGTTCTTCTACGATAATAACATGCAGGGCAAGCTCAAGTATTCAGAGATAGAGCTGACATTGGACAAAATGCGTGACTGGACCGAGGAAGGCGTTACACAATTAGTGCTGTGGTTCCATGGCGATGGGGCTAATGCTCTTGAGCAGATGTACGTGAAGATTAACGGCTCGAAGGCGGTATATGACGGTGATGCGGCCGACATAACGCGGCCACAATGGAAGCAGTGGAACATTGACCTGGCATCGTTTGGCGTGAACCTGCAGAACGTCACGAGCTTTAGCATCGGCTTTGGCAACGATATGAATCCGACAGCCGGTGGTTCAGGTATAGTACTCTTTGATGACATTCGGCTGTATCGGACGGCACCTGAGGTTGCAGCTCCCTCCTCGGAAGAAATATGGCTCGAAGCAGAGGCGGCTGACACGATAACCGCACCGTTGCTGGTCTATACGCAAGTGCCCGGTGCCTCCGGTGGTGAGTATATCGGCACCACCGACGATGTCGGTAACAGTAGTGATAGTCCGCCTCCTGACGGTGTCGCGACTTACACTTTTACCGTAGCGGGTGGAACCTATAAGGTCAGTTGTCGGATCATTATCCCTGACGGCGACTCCTTCTGGGTCCGCATCCCGGGCGCTACTAATCTGACTCCAGGTGAAGACCCTGACAACCCCGGCACCGGCTGGGTGAGGTGGAGTGACCCTCCGGACTCAGACAACTGGTACTGGTACGATGTCTTCAGCGGCGATCACGATCAGGCGGTTGCGAATTGGACGTTGCCGGCCGGGACATATACTATGGAAATTGCTCGTCGTGAAGATTGTGCACTGCTTGATGCTATCGTGATTTCTAAGATTGAATAAACGACGTTGCCGCATCCGGCACCAGGCGATAGAGCTACGAATTTGTGTCAATTCGGGGCCTGTACTGATTGATTCGGTATGGGTTCCTTTTCCATTGATTGTCCTTTAAGATTCCCGATTGGAGTCGCCTGCGCTTTAAAGCTTCAGCGACGGGGCATCGTGAATATACTTTGCGGGGATGATAAAAAACGCTTGCATTGTATGCCGTCTTCGCGCAGACTTTTATTGTAAAGTTGCGCACGGAGGCTTAACAATGAGTGATAGGTGTTTTTTCTTTGCCGGCGGGGGGACAGGGGGACATATATATCCGGCTGTCGCTGTGGCAGAGCAGATTGTCAAAATCCAGCCGACAGCGAAAATACATTTTTTCTGCAGCACCCGCAGTATTGATGAGCAAATCTTAGGGCAAACCGGTTTCGAATATACCCGCCTTCCGGCCAAAGGTTTTTCCATTCGGCCCGGCAAACTAATCAGTTTTTGCGGCTCATTTTTGGCCAGCTACAAGATTGCAAAAGAAGTCATCGCTAAAAGTAAAGACGCGGTAGTGATAGGGGCCGGCGGCTTTGTGTCAGGGCCGGTCTGCCTGGCGGCCCATAAATATAAAGTTCCCATTAAGCTTTTGAATGTTGATATCTTGCCCGGACGCGCAAATAAAATAATCTCTCGCTGGGCGGATGAGATATTCGTGCAGTTTGAAGATACGGCGCAGTATTTTGTGAACAAGAACACTAAAGTCAATGTTGTTGGCTGTCCGCTGCGAAGCGGCTTTGAAAATCCCCAGCCAGAAAAGGCTATGGAGCAATTAGGACTCGATAGAGAAAAAAAGATTCTGCTTATCACCGGCGCTTCAAGCGGCTCAGAGAACATTAACAAAGCGATATGTTCACTGCTAAGAAAGTTGGACACTTTTGCAGATAGCTGGCAGATTGTCCATCTCGCGGGACTCCGTAATTACGAAAAAGTTAAAAGCGAGTATAATGAGGCCAAAATCGAGCATAAGGTTTTAGGATATTTTGATGATATGCCGAACCTGTTGGCTGCTGCGGACCTGGTAATCGGCAGAAGTGGTGCGGTCAGCGTGGCTGAATTCGCCGTGGCCGGGACGCCAAGTATTTGTATGCCCTATCCTTATCACAGGGACAGGCATCAGTACCTGAATGCGGGCAAATTAGTTGAGGCCGGTGCGGCGGTTATAGTTGATGACCTGCCGGATGAAAAAGACACGGCGGAATGGCTGTGGGAAGAGCTGGAGGAGCTGATGAAAGATGAAAAAAGACGGCAAGAAATGAAAAGGAGCTGCGAAGCAGTTGCAAAGAAGGATGCTGTCTTAAAAGTCGCGGGAAAGCTGGTTAAAATCGGCGGATAGTCCAGCACCAAACCCGCATTAATTAGTCGTTAGCCTAAGCTCAATCGGTGCGGGATTGGCGCTGGATGCTTGATTTTTCAAAAATCGCTTGACAGAAATTGGCTCAATTGATAAAAGGAAGGTTTTAGCCATAAGTAAGGATCGGCTAAGGTATTGATGCGAATGCTCTTAAGAAAATGTCGAAGAGCAGAATCGCTTCTTTAATTCAGGAAACACAGAAAGAGAGAACTATGAACACATTCATCAACACCCGCCGTGATTTTCTTACACAATCGATGCACTTTGGCGCCGCTGCGGTCGCGGCCGGGCCATTAAGTAAAGTATTAGCATTTAGTTCGACCGGGCCGGGCTCCAGAATGAAATTCGGGTTGGTTACCTACCTCTGGGGACAGGACTGGGACCTGCCGACGCTGATAGCCAACTGCGAAAAGACCAGAGTGCTTGGTGTCGAGCTGCGAACGCAGCACGCACACAAGGTCGAGTCCGACCTTAACGCCCGGAAACGTCGTGAGGTGAAGAAACGCTTCGCCGACAGCCCGGTGACACTCGTCGGCCTTGGTACCAACTTTGCCTTCCATCATACCGACCCTCCGAAGCTCCGCAGAGACATTAATGGAGCAAAGGAGTATATCAGGCTCTCAAGCGATGTGGGCGGCACCGGCGTCAAGGTCAAGCCGAATGACCTGCCAAAGGGTGTATCGCAGGAAAAAACTGTTGAGCAGATAGGTAAAGCACTGAACGAGTTAGGTCGTTTCGGTGCCGACTATGGCCAGAAGATTCGGCTGGAGGTTCACGGGAGCTGCTCACCGTTACCAATCATGAAGGCAATTATGGACGTGGCCGACCATCCCAACGTCGGTGTCTGCTGGAACTGTAATTCCCCGGACCTTGACGGGCAGGGGCTGGAGTACAACTTCAATCTGGTCAAGGATAGATTTGCTGATACCGTCCACGTCCGCGAGTTGAATATCGGCAGCTATCCCTATCAGGAGCTGATGAAGCTGTTTGTGGCGATGGACTACGCCGGCTGGATACTTCTCGAAGCCCGCACAAAACAAGAGGACCGTGTAAAGGCACTGGCCGAACAGCGAGAGGTCTTTGAGGAAATGGTCGCCAAGGCGCAGAGGTCCGGGACGGGGCGAAGAGGTGCTTTCGGTGTTAAGATTACAAAGCAGGAGAAAACGCTGCGAGTGGATATCAATGGCAAACTTTTTACGGAATACTGTTTTAAGGATGTGCCGCGTCCATATTTTTACCCGGTGATTGGGCCGACAGGCGAGCCGATTATTCGTCACTGGCCGATGAAAGAAGGTAAAGATGAAGCGCAAGACCACGTGCATCATCGCAGCCTGTGGTTTACACACGGAGAGATAAACGGGCACGATTTCTGGGGCGAAGGTGGAAAAAGCGGAAAGATTGTTCACGATAAATTCCTCAAGGTCACTTACGGTCGTGACATGGGTGTTATTCAGGCAAATAATAAATACGTGGCACGCGACGGCCAGGTTATATGCACGGATACCCGAACGCACAGATTTTACAATCGGCCGGATGGTCAAATAATGGACTTCGAAATAACCATCCATGCCTCACAAGGCAAGGTGGTAATGGGTGATACCAAGGAAGGCTCGATGGCCATTCGATTAGCGCCGACGATGAGACTCAAAGGCAAAGTCGGAAAAGGACACATTCTCAACAGCGAAGGTCAACGAGATGGGCAGACTTGGGGCAAGCGTGCGGCCTGGTGCGATTATTACGGGCCGGTGAAAGACCAAATCGTAGGCGTTGCCATCTTTGACCATCCGCAGAATCCGAAACATCCGACGTGGTGGCACGTTCGTGATTATGGACTGTTCGCCGCTAATCCATTCGGAGTACATAACTTCGAGAACAAACCAAAAGGCGTAGGAGATATTACCATCGGCGCCGGTGAGAGTTTGACATTTAAGTATCGGTTCTATTTCCATAAAGGCGATACGAACCAGGCTAAGGTGGCTGAGCATTACCGCGAATACGCGGCAGGAAAATAAGCAAAATATATTAGACATAAAACCTTTGTAAGAAATATTAGGAGAAGCATTATGAGCAAGTTAAGTCGTAGAGATTTTATGAAAAGTACGATAGCTGCCGGGGCGACGATGGCGATGTTGAGCCCCAATTCACGCGTACTTGGAGCTAACGAAAGGCTCCGCGTGGCGGTGATAGGGACCGGCGGCCAGGGCTGGGGGCATATGCAGTACTTCAGCGATATCGAAGGTGTTGAGGTCGTCGCAATCTGTGATGCGGACCGAGCCCATATTGAGGACCGTGCCAAGCGGCTCGAGGAGAAAACCGGCAAGAGGCCAAAAACTTACGTGGACATGCGTGACATCTTTGACGACAAGTCCATCGACGCGGTCACCTCGGCCACGCCCAATTTTTGGCATTCGCTTTTGACGATATGGGCGTGCCAGGCGGGCAAGGACGTCTATATCGAAAAGCCCGTCTCGCACAACATCTGGGAAGGCCGAAAGATGGTCGAGGCCGCCCGCAAGTACAACCGTATCGTACAGACCGGGACGCAGAAACGCTCTTCCGAGGCCCACATGGCCGCCTACAAATGGATTCGCGAGGGTAATCTTGGCGCCGTCAAGTGGGTTCGTTCTCTGTGCTACAAGGCCCGCTTCGAAGGCACCAATGGAATTGTTAACGGGACCAATGGCCCGAATCCGGTACCCCAGAGTGTGGACTATAATCTGTGGTGCGGACCGGCAGATATGGAACCGCTGCGACGAAAGGAGCTGCACTACAAATGGCACTGGGTCTGGAACACAGGCAACGGTGACCTCGGCAACCAGGGCATTCACGAGATGGACCTGGGCCGCTGGGCACTGGGCGACCCGAAGCTGGCGCCGCGCGTGATGAGCTTCGGCGGCAGATTCAGAGTAAACGATGCCGGCGAAACAGCCAATACCCAAATTGTATTTCTCGATTATAAGCCCACCCCACTAATCTTCGAGGTTCGCGGCCTGCCCCGTAAAATAGGCGACAAGTCGATGGACGTCTGGCGTCGCACCGGCACCAACATCGGCGTTATTGTGCAGTGCGAGAATGGCTATTGGGCCGCGGGCGACGGCGGCGGCTGGGTCTGGGACAACAACAATAAGAGAACCGACAAGCAAATCTCCGGCGGGGGCGGCGGCGGTCATCACCAGAATTTCATCGATGCCGTTCGCAGCCATAAGGTCAGCGACCTCAACGCGGATATCGAAAAGGGACATCTCTCCAGCGCCTTGTGTCACATGGGCAACATCTCTTACCGCTTGGGCAAAAAGATGTCGGTAAGCGAAGCCAGAAGCTGCATCGACAATGAGTACGTAATGGATTCCTTCGAGAGGATGCTCGAGCATCTTAAGGTCAACGAGGTGGACCTGGAGAAAGAACCCATCACAATGGGCCCGATGCTGACGATGGACCCCCGGAAGGAGAGATTCGTCGGCGAAATGAGTGATATGGCGAACATGTATGTCAAGCGTAATTACCGCGAACCGTTTGTTGTGCCGGACAGGGTTTAATGAAGTTTGCTCTTTGCAATGAGATGTTCGAAGGCCGGCCGATGGCCGAGGTTTGCTCTACCGCCAGCCGTTTAGGGTATGACGGGATTGAAATAGCGCCCTTTACCGTGTCGGCGTCGGCGGAAGATATTAGCGCAGAGCAGCGGAAAGAGGTTCGGCAGATTATAGCCGACAACGGCCTCCAGACCGTGGGCTTACACTGGCTTTTTGCCGGGCCCACCGGTCTGCATATGACCACTACTGATGATAAAATCTGGGGCAGGACAAGGGATTACTTGTCCTGCCTCCTTGATTTATGCAGCGACCTTGGAGGCAAGGTGTTAGTTCTCGGCTCTCCGAAGCAGCGAAGTATCGTTGAAGGGCAAACTAAAGAAGGTGCCTGGAAAAGAGCTGTAGAATTGCTAAGCTGCGTTCTGGATAAGGCAGGTCAGACCGGCCTTACCATTTGCCTTGAGCCGCTCTCGCCCAAGGAGACTGATTTTATTAACACGGTCGCCGAAGGTATGCAGATGGTTCGCCAAATCAATCATCCGAATCTGAAGATTCATCTCGATGTCAAGGCGATGTGTTCGGAGCCCACCCCCGTGCCTGATATTATCCGCTCGGTCCGGGCTGAGGACATCGGTCATTTTCATGTCAACGACCCCAACCTTTACGGCCCCGGTATGGGCGATGTGGACTACGGTCCCATTGCGGAGGCGATAAAAGATGTCGGTTGGGACAAGTGGCTCAGCGTTGAGGTCTTCAAATACGACCCGGACCCGGAGACTATCGCCCGCAAGAGCATCGAATACCTGCACAACTTCTGGCCTTAACGAATACCAATACACCCAAAACAAATCATCATAAGGCTCTCCGCCTGCCTCGTTTTTTTAACGCATAGAACTGTTTCATTTCGTTACAGACAGCAGGCGAGCAGGCGGGATTTGAGGGATTTCTTGGCGCGGTAGAATCGAACGCGGGCCATCTGAGTCGTCGTGTGTGTCAAGAACGCGATTTCCGCATAGGGCAATTGCTTGTAGTAGCGAAGGCGAAGAACATCTCTATGCTGCCGGCTGAGCTGTTCGACTATGTCCGAGACCTGCTGAAGTGTCTCCTTATGAATATTCGTTTCCAGCAGGTTCTCACTGGTAGCCTGGGCAACGGACACGTGATACTGTTTTTGGAGGAGCCAAGCCTTACCAGAGGACCGAACTCGGCGCCGCCTAAGGTTATCCTGGATTTTGCTCCGGGCGATTCGATATACCCAGGGCCAGAATCTTCGGATTTCCCGTAGTGAAGTAACTTGCCGGACAACGGACAATAGAGTTTCCTGCAGGACATCCTCGGTCAGGTCGTGATTCAAAGTCGTGCGGAAGACAAACGGATACAGCCGCTCCCAGATAACGACAGCCAGACGTCCCATGCTTGTCTGGCTGCCCGAATGAGCCTCGCAGAGTAACTGTTGGATGTATTCGTTGTCCTTACTCATTTATACTACCCTCACTCATAAAAGGCAGGTGGCTCATCAGAAGTAACAGAAAATTTCGATAGAAAAGGCTTTTATTCTACTATGGTCTCGGCCGCATCTGACGTCGAGCCGCCGTCGATTTTTTCCGCCCCCTTGAGAACACGCCAGGCCGGTGGCGTCAGCTCCGGAATGTACCAATCACTTTTGCAGCGATGGCACTTAGGCATATCCGGCCTTCTCATTTTGCCGCAATTCGGACAGGTTACCAGAGTTATCCTCGGCCGAGTCAATCTATAAGTAATATAGGCGGTCAGACCAAAGGCAAGTGTTCCAATTATCCAGTAAGCTCTTGCATTTTCCGAAAGACCAACAGTAACAGCATCTTTGCTGACCCGACAGGCAAGCCATATTGCCAATATTATCGACGGCAATATCAACCACAGGGCTGACATGAATCTTTCTGCGATATTTTCCTGTCTATCTCCGGCTTTCATTGCTATGAACGAATTAGGCAGGAAAAACAGTGCTCTGTGGCCGCAAGCCGCTTCGAAGGCCGACGCTGTAAAATAAGAGGCAACAGAGAGAATCGGCGGATGAAGGTTTTCCGCCAGATATTTGCCTATGGTAAGCGCGGGTGACCAGGGGGCCCCAAAGAAAACCGCTTTGCTGGAACGAAGATATGAGGTATAGCGGCCTTCCTGTTTCGGAAGTCTGGTATATTCACTTTTAATACTTTTTCCCTTTTCATCGAAGACAGTAAGGGCCAGAGCAGTTCCATCACGAGAAAGGCTTGCTGCAAACATCCCTAAGTATTTTCTCTCAACTCTGGACGACGCGCGCCTAAAGTAAAAAGATGGGTCGCCAAAAGTTACCCTGACCTCTTCAGGATTCTCGAAGAAGTATGTTGTTAAGGCCAGTGGCCAAACCTCGTAGTCTAACAAATCTTGTGGTGTTACAGAACTCCTTGAGCCGAAGTAAGTCTCCGGCCCGGGCAGCCGGCCCGCGACTCCGGAAAATTCCGGGGTCCTTCTGACAAATTCGAGAGTTTCCTTGTCGAGCAGGTCAATCCGGCCGGTCTCGTCAAGGACAAGCAGATACGGACCGGCATCGAGGTCATAACCGGTCTGAATGATTGGTTTTAAATCGGTACTGGAATAACCCATTTTGTTTGGGTCCCTGTCAGCAACCTCAATTCGAGGGGGTGTCCAGTTCAAGTAGCTCAACTCAAAAGGGATTTTATCCAATAGGCCTATCTGGATTGGTTTGTGACGGCGGTCGTTTTTGCCAAGTTTTGGGCCTTTGATTACTGTTCTTTGATTAAAATCAATCTTAAAAAAGCATCGCAGCTTTTTGTCATATAATATTAGGTCCCGTAATTTTTTCCATCTAATATCAATCCATCTGTTTTCGAGCCAGCCGTGGTCGGTAATAGGGTCAATAAATCGACCGAGAGTCTTGCCTGGAGTTTCCGAAACTCCTTCTGGACCTATATAGAGTTGTACCTCCTTTTCTCTTGTGGTTTTATCAGGCATTATTTGTTTTTCTGTATAAATATGAACGATTTGCCCCGACTTCTTGTCAAAATACATACAATCTCTGTCAGAGTGAAAGAAATAAACATTTGAGCGGGGTTCTCCCGGAAACCTTCTTATAAAATAGTCGACAATCCCAAGGGATAGAAATCCTTTCTCTTCGGAGTGTATCCTCGCGGATACTATGGAGTGACTAACGACGTTAGGGTCATTTTCGAACTCGGTCGGTACCAGACCGGAAGGTCTTATAAAAACACCTTTGGTATCATTGGGCATATTAACAGAAAGAGACGTATGACAAATAAATCGGAACCAGAATAAAGGTATCGACAGTAATGTTAGAACAACAAAGCCGGTTGCGAAAACGTTAACAGGATAGTTTAAGACCGGGCCTTTTGTTAGGGTCTTCATAATTATATTCCTAAAGAGATGTCGTCATAAACGTATGCCAGGTACGAATTAGAGAAGCGACAATAAACAGCACAAATATTACTACGATATGCACGCCAAAACCTTTGATAAGAATCAGCGGGACAAGGATACAGGTTAGGAAAAGCGCGCCTAACGAGGGTGTAACCGGGCTTGAATTCCAGCCGGTTTGTAAGCCGATGCAATAGCAGGCAAAAGCCATTAGAAATACCACTACGGATATTTCAAAAACCATACCGGGAAACATCGGGACAGGTGGACTAAAAAGACGCACTAAAATACCGGCTGCGATAGTGAGAGGTACGAACAAAATCAGAATTGCCAAAATTCCGGTGATAATCCTGGCCAGCAATATCTGGTTTCTGCTTATCGCTAAAGTCGATAAAAGCGCGGAGATTTTCCTGGTTCTGTCTAAATACATCTGGGTAGCGCCCATGGCACAGATACCGAATATGACAATAGTAGCGGCCGGGACGCCAAGCCCTATTGAAAACACCGGCGGCTTCCGAGGGTCATACCGGCTTATTAAAGAAAACGAAATGATGATAAGGACCACCGAGAAAACAGCCGCCCCGATGAAATATACGATATGGTCCTGAATTTCTCTTTTTATAAGTGCAAACATTTCTTATCTCCCGTTATCAGCTTTCAATAGATTCCGGATTTGGCTTAGTACATTCTATGAATATGTCCTCAAGGCTCATCGGTATTTCGGTGCAGCTTGAGGGTTTGAAAGTTTCGAGAACAGTTTGTTTCTGCTTGTTCCAGTTGGCAACGGTTATTACCATCTCCCGGCCCTGGATTTGTTGATTTATAATCTCTGTCAGATGGAGATTCGCCGGTGCGGATTCGGGGAAGATTACCCGCAATTTTTTCACCCGCTCCTTAAGCTCTTCAAGCGGACAATCCACAACGAGCTTGCCGGCAGCGAGTATTCCTATCCTATCGGCGATTCGCTCGACGTCACCAAGGATATGGGAGCAGAATAAAATGGTTCGGCCCTGCTGGGCAATGAGGTCGATGGCAAGCTCGAGAAACTGCCGGCGGGCGACGGTATCGAGACCCAGTGTCGGGTCGTCGAAGATAAGTAGCTCAGGGTCTATAGCCATAGCTAAAGCGAGGTTCAATTGTGCCCGCATACCGATTGAAAGCTCTTTTACCCTGCGGTCGGTGGGTAAGCGGAATGTTTCTATAAGATGATTAAAAAATTCGTCGTTCCACTGCAGAGAAAGGTCTTTGCAGAGCTTAATAAGTCGTCCGACTCTGTAGTTCTGAATAAGGTTGTGGCCTTCGGCTACGTAACCGATTCGACCGTGGAGTTCTGCTGAAAGCTCGGTTGAATCGGCATCCAACAGAAAAGTCCGTCCGCGTGTCGGCGGTTCGAGCCCCAGGAGAATCCGAATAATCGTTGTCTTGCCGGAGCCGTTCCGTCCCAACAGGCCGTATATGCAGCCTCGCGGCACATTTAGATTGATGCCATTCAAAACGCACCGGCCATCAAAATATTTGACAAGATTTTCCACTTTGATAACGTTCTCATCCATTCGGTCACCCTTTCTTCGATGGCAAATTGAATTTGACAACTGCGTTATTGAACCACTCCAATAGTGTTTGACTGTCAATTTGCATATGATATGCTTCAACTGCGATTCGCTCGAGTTCCTCAGAAATGAGTTTTTTCCTGACCGACCTGCTCAAATTACTATCAAGATTCGCGACAAAAGCGCCGGCACCGGCCTTGGTAACAATAATGCCCTCCTGCTCTAATTGTCGATAGGCCTTGGCGATTGTGTTGGGATTTATAGCAATCTGTCCGGCCAGTTGCCTTACCGTAGGCAGCTTTTCATTTTTAATGAGCCTGCCTAAGGCAATGTCGCGCTTGATTTGGTCCATTATCTGTCGGTAAACCGGTCTGTCTGATGCGTGGTCTATACGAAACTGCATAAATCAACCTCAATATTTGTGCTATTTCAACTAATACAAATATAACATAAATTTTTCCTTTGTCAAGCGCCGTCGAGAAAAAATAAAAAATTTTTAAAAAATCTAAGCGAGATTTACTAACAGTCAAAAAGGCGAATAAAACCTTATTGGCGGGTAATTATAATAGATGTCAGTTTTAACTCTAAATTCCCCGGAGATGTTAAAGCACAGGCAGCACGTTTGAAGGAGGAAGGGCATAAAATTACCAGCGGCAAAGGCAAAAAACCGCTAAAAGTACAAGATTTTGAAACATTCTTAGCGTGAAAGGCAAACACATTTCTAAAGCACAACTATCCTTTGAATAGTTGAGAAGTCTGACAAAAATGGTCCTTCGCCGATTAAAATATTGAGGTCGGTTGATAGGCAAAGTGTGCCCGATTGCATGGTAATTAGAGCACGCCCAAGAACTTTTATTTTTACTTCGGGCCAAAGTAAAGCCTTTTTGGACCACAAGTCGGACAATCCTTTTTGCTCGTGCTTGTGCTCCTTGTGGATGCTCGAGATGGTGCTCGATATACAGCAGACTGCCTTGACGAATAGAATCCGCTACAGGGGATTTCCAGATTCCTCCCCCCTTTTACTTTTACATAAACCACATCCGTGAAAACGCCTGTTGTGTTTAGGGTACCCGGTGGTGTGATGCTCAAGTCAAGCTCATAACCATCTTTGAGTCTTGTGTTACTCAAAACCTTTACGGTCCCTTTTTTCGAGTACACTGATTCAAGCTCAAAATCATCCTTGTAGTTGTTTTGTATTCGAACTTTCCTTGTTACCGGCGTTTTCGCCTGGGCGCTGTGAACGACAATCGGGCGCGGAGCAACCCTGAATCTTGGCAACGCATTAAGGCCGATTGTAAGTGTCTTGCATTCCGGATGAGTCAGGCCAATCTCGATACGCCCATTCAAAGTTTTTTCCAGTTTGACCATATCAACCTTTGGCTGAAGAACAAACCTCGTCGCTTTCGCTGAGGGATTAAAGTTAGCAGTTACACAATTGGCCGTCGATTTGAAAGAGCGTATTGAAAAAGGCTGGTTGTCAAGGCTGGTAAGTGTGATCTGCGGACAGGCGGCGTTTTGGTGTTTCAGTGACAGGCTCAATGTACTTGGCTCAGACTTGACCTTCGTTACAACCCTGGCCTTTATGGCCAGAGCAACCTTCGGGTTTCGTCTGTCATTGCTGTGCACAAACAACTGTTTCGTTGTGCTGCCATATTCTGGTTCGGCATAATACCTTACTTTTAATGTTCCGCTTTCGCCCGGCGCATATTCTGTTTTTTCCAATAAAAATGGTGTACAACCACAGGTTTTATCAACCTGGCCTATTTTTAGAACACCCTCTCCGGTGTTCGTGAATCTGAACTCACAGAAGTGGTTTGTTCCCGGGCCCACGTCGCCGAAATTGTGAGTTAATTTTTCAAATGTAATTCTTGACAACGATTTGGCGAAGCGCGGGGTCATGGCCATCTGGGTCTGCTGCTGGAACCAATCGGGGCCGAGCTCTCGTGGTACCATAGCCTCTTCTTCACAGCCGACCTGCAAAAATAAAATAAAAGCCATAACAAAAACAGTTAAAGTCAACTGATTCAGCTTCATATTCTTATCTCCAAATCACACTGAGATGAGACTTTCAGCTAATTGGCAAAAAACTTGAGCTTAACGGAAAAGGCACCTTTAACGACGATTTTTCAGATGACCTCCTCCGGCCCCATCGGAACTTTATTAGATTTATTATACCCTAATCAGCCGCCAAAGTCAAACATTTTTGCAGACTTTTACAGCCTTTTTCAATACACAAATCGACTGTTTTATTGGGCTTGAGGCCTATAATAATTGCGCAAGCCTCTGTTATAACGTTAATAAACAAGGCCTTGGCAGGACACACAGACCTCGAACGTAAACCCAGGTTCTACATATGGATATCACGATTTTAAATCATAATAGGCCATGAGGGCAGGGGCATCGGTATCTTGTAGGCAACAAATTTTTGACCTCAGCAGTTCTGCTATTGAAGAAGTAAATTCCCGTTTTTTACGGAATTGATACAGTAAATCGACCGATTTGAGTATTATGGCCGATATAAAAATAGACGTCCGGCTAAATATTTTTAGTTGTTTGTCCTTGACGAGCAGGATTTTAATTGATAATTGATAATTATCAGGAATGGATTAGGTTTAAGGTTGAGTTGAAAGGAGGCCATTATGGCAAGGATAGTTCTTACCGCAGTAGTCATCGTCTTATTGAACGTGCTGGTTGGCTGCCAGGGTGTTGACAGCGGCAGAGGCCAGCTTATGCCGGCCCGCACCAGAACGTCCATCGGGGCTCCCGGTGTAGTTTCGGTCGTCGATGCCGGTGAGACCGATTTTGTCGAGCAGATAGCGATCAATCGCCAGGCATATCGACAGGGTCTTCAATTGCTGGTAGGGTACTACACCAGGATCGGCAACAATATGAAGCTTAACTGGGCCAAAGATGAGCTGGAAGCACTGGATTCTATCCCGCAATATAAGTACATTATTGAGGCCGAGGCCGCCGGGGCGAGTTTGAGAGCGAGCAATTCGGTTCCGGCAGCAGATGAAGTCTATCAGGATGCCCTGGACCTTCAAAAAGAGGCTGGTGCGTTGCTCGTAGTGAAGAACGAAGAGTTATTACGTTTGGCTGTGGACAAATACAACCGGCTCATAAAGCAATATCCTTCCAGTGACAAGATTGACGATGCGGCATACAAGGCGGGTGAAATCTATGAACATTTCCAGGATTATTCGATAGCCCTTTTGTACTACAAAAGAGCCTATCAGTGGGACCCTGGTACCATTCATCCTGCGAGGTTCAGGGCGGCACGGATTCTGGATAAACGTCTGCACCGCTATGATGAGGCATTGGCGCTTTATCGGGAGGCCATCAAAACCGAAGGTGCATATGGAAGGTATCGGAAATGGACGGAGTTCGCAGAACAGCGCATATTAGCTTTGTATTCGGTCGGAGGTGAAAATGAGTGATGTTGGCAGAAGTTTGAGGTGGACAGATGTCAGAGGACTGAAAACAGAAATATCTGTTAATCTGATTTCTGACTTCTGACTTCAGACATCTGGTTTCTGATATCTGATTCTCGGGCCTGGCTGGACATCAGGCCCGTTTTTTTTATGTAATAAGAGGGACACCGCCCTGCCTGTCGCGACATGGCCGAGCCAAGACGGACGGGAACCAAGAAGAGATGCTGTCGGAATTTGAGCAAAAAGTCGGTGATTTTATCAAAGCTAATGAGCTTTTCGGCTCTGCGGATAAAGTTTTATTGGCTGTTTCCGGCGGAGCGGATTCGACAGCGATTCTGTATGCAATGCATGCGCTAAGCAGTGAGAACGTTTTCGGTGCCAAGCTGCTCTGCGCTCATATCAATCATCAGTTAAGAGGGGCTGAAGCAGATTCGGATGAAGATTTCGTTATCACACAGGCAGCCGAGCTGAAGTTAACCATAACAACGAAGCGGCTGGATGTACGCGGATTCGCAGGTCGTAATAAGCTGTCGATTGAGACGGCCGCTCGAAAACTGCGGATTAAAAATCTCCTCGAGATTGCAAAGGCAAACAACTGCGATTATGTTGCAACGGCACACCAAAAAAACGACAACGCCGAGACCCTCTTACAGCGACTAACTCGCGGTACAGGCTTTCGCGGACTCGGGGGGATTTGGCCGATGCGTGTTTTTAAAGATGAATTTAAGTTTGTAAGGCCGTTGCTGTGTGTCCGGCGAGATGAGATTATCGAGTATTTACAAGAACGGAATCTAAAATGGCGACAGGACCATACAAATGCTGATTGTACATACAGGCGAAACTATATTCGGCATCGGCTGCTTCCGGCATTACAACAGGATTGCAGCGGTTCGCTTGTGGAGCAATTATCTGAGCTTTCCGAATCAGCCTGCAGGTTCTATAAGCTGGTTTGCAGTCGTGCAGATGAGGTTTGGGCGAAAGCCGCTGATTATATCGGTGAAAAGGTAACACTGGATTTGAATGTGCTTTTGGCTCAGTCACAGCCGGTAATGGTTGAGCTTGCTCGGCGAAGTTTGACAGCCGTCGGCTGCGGCGAGAGAGATTTGACTCAACGTCATTATGAAGGGATTCTGCGATTAGCAGAGCATAACGTCAGCGGCAAAAAAATAAAGCTGCCGGGCGAATTTGTGGTGCACGCCGAATATGGGAATCTGATTTTTTCAGGGCCTGCCCGCAACCCCGTCTTGCGACGGGAGTCGTTGGGGCTTGAAAATAGACCTCATTCCGAAGAGCAAATCGTCGAAAGTACAGAAGTGGAAGTTCCGGGGCACACAAGGTTCGGCAGGAACTTGGTAAAGGCAGCTATTTTCGAAGCTGATGAGAAGGAATTCGAAAAATTCAAGGCAGAAAAAACTAATTTTATTGAGCGGTTTGACTTTGATAAGATAAAGCCGCCGTTGGTCGTTCGCTTTCGCAGGCCCGGCGACAGGTTTGTTCCTTTGGGTTTGGGCCAAGAGAAAAAGGTGGGCAAATTCCTTACCGCTGCGCGAGTACCACAGGAAGTAAGACGAAAACTTCTTATCGTCGTTGACAGTGAAAAGATAATCTGGATTTGGCCAATTCGAATAAGTGAGCAAACCAAAGTTACCAGCGGTACAAAGGAGATTCTTCAATTACAAATAACCGATACTGAAGCAACATAGTAAGCATATAAAAAAGCCAAGCTAAATCAGCTCGGCTTTTTATAACAAGCATTATAATATCTCAGCGAATTTACTTCGGCAGATTCTCCGGCGACACATCCTCGACCCGCAAATCGCCATAAATAACGCGGTAAGTCTCCGAGCCTTCCGGCCGATACCAGAAAATAGCGGTATCAGCGTCACCGAGTTTTACGCCGTTGCCCGCATAGTGCCAATCTCTATCAGCGGGAAAATTCTGCACGAACATCCCGCCGCGGGACATCTTCATAATGGTCTTTTGCAGTTCTAACATACTTTCTTCGGACGGTTCCTGGCCTTTGTCCTTCATTTTCTTGCGCTGATACTTGACGAATTCCATCTGGGCATTCATGTCCAAAACTGAAGGTAAATTGCCATCCATGTGGTCAGCCCATATACGGAACATTTCGAGCAGGTCTTTTTCCGTTGGCTCAGAGGCGTCAACCTGCATAGTTCGGACAGTGTATTCGCTGGGTATCTCTAAGCTGAAAAGCGTCTCGTCCAATTCGACGTTAAAAACAATGTCGGTCATCGTGTAGGTTACCGGTCCCACGGTATTTTCCATTTTCACGGGGAGCTTGGTTTGCGGGTCAGCCCAGACGGTAATATCGACACCTGGTCTCTGAACATGATACCCGATAGTCGTCATGCCGTCTATTTCCCTCTCGCCCAAAAAGCTTACGGATTCGTCTTCAGTTTCCTGAGCCTCCTGGATGCGTTTTCTGATTTCGTGGAACATGTTGAACTGACTTTGGTCTTCATTTTCCGGGATGTTTTCCATTTCGATAACGACGGCTTTGTTCTGTTCCGGCATAAGAGTAACTATCTTACCCTCCTGGAAATCGCCGATGACAATTACGCCTTGCAGGCTGGTCTGGCGCATACGGACAGGTTCCATAAACATACAATCAAAAGTTTGAGTCGGTGCGCCTTCAACTTCTACAGTGGCCTTAAAGGTAGCGGTTCGTGCAGTGAGAAAGAGCCGAACGATCTCGGCAAACGCTGGGGTGGAACCGATTATCTGATTTAAACCGAAAAACACAGCTATAATTATTACCGCAGCGGCGGCTATTTTTGTAACTGGATTTTTCATAATTGTTCTCCATATATTAGGTGCAATTACACCTGATTTTTGTTTTTCTTTCTTCTCCAGCGCCTGCATAACATTGCCAAGGATTCTGTCATGCGCCTCGGCGTCAGCTTTGTAACGCAGCTTCTTAATAAGTTTGTCTATATCTTCTGCTGGTCTCATTTTCTTACCTCGCCGTTCAGGACTGACCGCAGCTTATCCAATCCGTACCGGTACCGGCTTTGGGCCGTTTTAACTGAAACATCCTGCAATTTGGCTATTTGTCTAAATCTCAAGTCGCCATGCAAACGAAGTACAATTACCTCTCGCTGCTCATACGGTAGCTCTGTCATCGCATGACTTAATCTTTGAAGTTCTTCACTGTATATCACCAACTGAACCGGAGTTTTTGCGCATGATGTCGTTTGTTCCGGCTTGTTCACTGCGTCAGTTTGTCGGCGTTTGTTCTTGCGAATGTAATCACGCGACCGGTTAGTAACACAGGTTGCCAAATAGCCTTTCAGACTTCCTGTTAGACGAAACTTTTCTGCGGATTGCACGAACGAGATAAAAACATCCTGTACAACATCTTCGGCGTCCGCTTTGTCATTCAAGAGATTAGCTGCTAACGTTAGTAAGTCGCCGATGTACTTTTCGTAGATGAGCCGGAAAGCATCCCTGCTGCCGCGCTTGAATTTCCATAAAAGTAATCTGTCTTCGAGCATCTAATACTCACTTGCCTGATATCAGAACAATCGATTGTCACTAATATAACGATTGGTCGATACATTTTGCCTTAAACAAAATTATTTTTTCCGGCACATCCTGTTTTTCAGCCTAAATTGCCCGATTTTTCCGCAGAATCTGCAAATAACAAAGGCCGACCCCTGCTTGTCACCGGCAGGGGCCGGCCTTTGTAATAGATATCATAGTTGGTTGATAAATTTACTTTGGCAGATTCTCCGACATTACATCCTTTATGCTCAAATCAACTTACCTGGTGGTTTTGGTTGTGAGCACTTTTTGAAACGTTATCTCCCGGAATACGTTGACCAGCGTTTTTTCTGATTTTTCTCCGAAAGCCAACTCCATCAGACCATCCTCGTAAAGAGTTGCATGCTCAATCTGCTTATCTTCCAGCGAGACCCAAATATTGCCCCAGTAGTTGGTTCGGCCCTTCATTTTCATTGTTCCGGTGTTAATGTCCAGAGGATTGAAGAGAGATTCATATTGGAGCAAAGCACTTGTTTCACCGTTCATTTTCGATACCCCTACCCAGGTCAGTTTCAAGTCCTTGTTTCGAAAAGATCCCGACCCTGCCATTTGAAAGGTCTGTCCGCCGGGATCAGGATGATAAGCCTCGTTCAGTTTGAGCTTGTTGAAGTAATTCCAGGCCAAGATTTCGATGGAAAGCATGTCCCAAATCAGGACTTTAATCTCCATGGCAGTTGCTGGAATATCCTTGAAGAACTTCGGATCGAAAACGTCGAATGACGGTTTATATGTGAATCCCTGCATGCGTTCCTGCAGTTGCCCCCGGCCAAGTGGACCGTTGGGATCCTCGGTCTTTGCAATTCGAACGTTCTTCCAGCGGGCAAGACCGCCGGGCAGCGCCCGAGTATATTCGGCTGTGACGCGCATTCTTCCCGCCAGATTGCCATATATATCCCGTGTGTAGTAGTCTACTGTCAACAGATAATTCTGGGGTTTGCTTTCTTTCAGCGACAAGTTTTTTGGAAGTGCAGAAAGGTACCCTTCGATTTTCTCAGATGAAAACGCACACGAGAACAAAACTAACAGCACAAGACCTGGCATGACCAGGTTGCGTAATTGAAAAGGCAAATTTTTCAGTTTCATTACAAAAGCTCCTTTAGAATCTCAATACAATCAATTTAAGCCATGACAAAATTGCTCGTGGCTGCCAATTCGGAAGGCTCCTTCCGCACAAACAAGACCGCAAGGATACCGGCATAGACAACTGAGTCCACCAGAATCTCAACGCTATGTACTACCAGAAGGACCGGTCCAAGCCAGTAAGTCTGAATCATACTGAAAAGCCCAACGAGCACGAAGAACGCACAACCCAGTAGGACAGTAAGCTCACGCTTTGATCCTGACCAAACGATTAGAATGGGAAGTGCAGCCAAGAAAAACAGACTGCTGCGAAGCAGCTGAACAAGAACAATCACGCTGGTGCCCGGCAAAGCCAGCCCGAATTGCCCCTGCTTGTAATACTCAATGACCCATGGCGCAACCATCATACCAAACGTCCAGTAGATGACCGGAAACGCACAAACGGCCGCAGCAAGACGCCATGCCCATTTTTGCACGCTTCTTCCAGAGAAGAAGTGCATAACCTGCTGGCCGAAGGGCTTTGCTTTACCTGAAGGCTTAAACAGCAACGCTGTAACACCCCCAAATAATAGGCAGGGCAGTAACGAGAATACCACCATTGTTCGCATCCCGCTAATGTTCGTAAAGATTGCAGCTTCGATGGGCGTGTTTAAACCGAGACAGACATACGTTAGCGCCGCCAGTATCAGACAACGCACCCAGTATCTCGCTCGGATTCTTCGAGCAAGCGGCCCGACTCCTATAGCCAGAACAAAGCTCCCAATAAGCAGACACAAACCCATTGTCTCCTCATTAGCTTGCTCGGGAATCGGAGGCAGTTTCATACCAATGGCTGACACAATTCCTGCACTTGCCATTGTCCCGGCAATGTATGCAAAAGCACAAAGCGGAACCCTCCAAATATAACCACTGGTAGTTTTGAAAGTTTGTCGAAATTTCATAATCTTTCCTTTCTTACAGGTATCACTTATTTACTCCTTTTAATAAAGACTCGAATTTGTCTTTGTCCATTGCCCTTATTGTTGTATCGCGCTCCATGACGGAATTGATATCCTTCTGGTTCCCCAGCGTCACTTTAGATACAGTCAGCTCGCCCATCTCGCACTTTCTGACCCATCTCGATTCGAGTTCGATATACAGGTCTCCCCAATAATGTGCTGCTCCAACTGTATTGATTTCCATATCCTCCGTGGGTTTGATAAGGTACTTGAACGAGCTATCACCCGAATCAAATCCAACGATTGCGCAAGCCACATCGTCCACAATGCTCAGGCCTTTGAATTCCAGAGTAACCTCCCCGTTCTTGAAAAACGATCCATCCTCGATGTTGCCGGACAACTGCATAGTCGGCTCAGAAAAAGCCGATTCGTGGACAATTTTCTTTCCAATTCTTTTCAGGTCCTGGATTCCTTTTCCCGTCATTGCCCTTTCAGCGAATATATTGCAGAAGGCGTGAAAATCAACGAACATATTGTAAAGCCCATAGGCCCCCTCCGGCGGCAGGGCATTGCCTTTGCTGTCTTTCAGGCCCTGGAATTTACCATGGTCGATGCCGAATATCAGGCCTCCTTGATGGAATCCGCCGTCCTCTGTACGTTTCAGCAGATATGACCATCCATCGAGGGCGGGGATGTGCACTTCAGGTTCGTTCTCTTTTTGGATTGTAATCTTCGCGCAGGTGTACCGATAGCCGTCCTGAGGGGACTGACCGGCCGGCACGCACATAAGAAGCAGCCTTAATGTGACTGGGACTGTGCGGGTACCGTCTTCCCCAAGATAGACGACCTTCGTTTCCATGCAGTAATAGCGTGACTTCATCGACCGCTCCGCTCCCAGGTCGAACGTGCTTTGAAGGATTGATTCAGTCGCTGATTGCGTTCCGATTTCTTCATTTTGTGATACTGTGTTTGTTGAACCGAATGCGGCCACCGACACAGCAGATTCTTCTTTCTGCTTAGAATATCTAACGGGCATCATAAGCAGCAGAATCACAACGATCATAGCAATAGATAGTTTTCTTGACATTTTAAGTTTCCTTTCATACTTAAACCAACCAACTTTTCAAACCAAATTAATCGTGACATAACTGACATCAAATTTCTTCTCGTACAACTGTGTTTCTGAAATCCGCTTCCCATATCGTTAGTCTCCCCCCAGTTCTTTGATAGCTCGTTTTGCCCACCTGGCATTCATTTTGTAATTTGCGATTCCGTTTTCCATCGCCAATCTTCCACATGCTGGAATAATTCCTTTTACTTCTTCCAGATATTGTTGGAGCGAGCGATGATGAGATTCAATTTCTATCATGAATTCCTTCAAAAATTGTAGGGTCTGTTTACGACCTACAATGTACTCCAAGAATGCGAAACGCAGCATTAAATCATCCATACGCCATATAACGTCGTCCCTGGTAACCGGTCGCAGAAGGTGCTGTTTTAGCACCTCCTGTCCTCTTTTCGTAATTCGGTAAACCATCTTAGGGCGAAGGGTTTTCTTGTTATCGATGCTGCCTCGGACCCATCCGTTCTTTTCGATGCGTTTTAGGGCGGGATAAATTGCACCCGGGCTGGAGCTGAAATGCCCCATGGGTGTTGTCGAAAAGGCCTTTCGCAGGTCGTAACCGGAACGAGGTTTCTGAACAATCAAACCCAGCATAGCTAAGGAAAGCGTTGATAAATTATTTTCATTATTCATAATACTAAATATAATAATACGATTCGTACTATTTTTCAATCGTTTTTTAAAAAATATTAAATTTTTTTTCATAATAAATATCAGGACCTGTCGTTGGGTTCTTTTCCCCCTTTAAACTCTCCTAAGCTTAGCAATAAGAAGTAGTTACGTTTTTCAGGGGATTGTTGTTTTCTCTATATAGTCCTGGATTAGCCAGATTTGCGACACCAAACACCTGTTTTTTTCCAGACTCCTGGACAGAATGCACCGTGCCTACCTTCAAGTGATTCACCGGCGGGCAAACTCTTCCGCACTGACATTTCGAATCACGGTATATCGTTCGATAACGGCATTTACCTTACCCGGCGGCATGGGCAAAGTCGACTCGGCCACGACAAGCTCATCCATAGTCACCTTCTGGACCCAGTTTGTCGAAAGGTCTATATAAATATCGCCCTTGTAGTGCGAGCTCCCTACGGTCCGAACCTCCATATCCGGCATAGGTTTTACGGTCATTTTGAACGAGCTCTGGCCGGAATCAAAGCCCACCATTGCACACGCAGCTCCGGCCACCCTGCTTAGGCCCTTAAGCTCCAGCGTCACCTCGCCGTTTTTGAAGGTTGAGCCCTCGGGTATGCTGCTCCCCAAATTTACAGGCGCTTCGGTGAACGCCGACGCGTGTACAATCTTTTGACCGATGCTTTTCAGGTCCTGGATACCTTTCCCGTCCTCCGTCCGCTCGGCGAAAATGTTACAGAATCCATGAAAGTCGATGAACGCATTATAGACTTGATACGATTTGTCCGGAGGTAGCGCCTGCCCACCCGAATCCACAAGATTCTCGAAGGGGGCGTGCTCGATACCCAGGGTCTGTCCTTTCTCGTCGATACCGGTGGGAGGAATCTTGAACACATAAGTCCAGTTCTTCATTGCAGGAATCTCAACCTCCGGCTCATCGCTCACTTGCATAGTGAATTGAGTACACGTATACTCGTCCCCATCCCTGCCAGCTATCTTCGCGGGCACACATTTCAAACGAAGCCTGAAAACATCGGTGCCGACACGCTTGCCGTCAAGAGCATAAGTGAACAGCTTCGTTTCCATCAAAAAGTACTGTGTTTGCTGTGAACGTTCACCTCCCAGCTTAAATGTTTGCCTCAAAATCGCGTCGTTCGTAACGGCCGATTCCGTCGTCAGCACCGGCGCAATACCGCATACCATCATCAAACTTAAGAACATCGGCATTGTTTTATTTTTCATTGCTCTGATCTCCAAAAAACTTAAATAATCATTACGAATTCGTCTTCAAAAAGAGCTTCACAAAAGGCCGGTCGCTGCTTGTCGCTGGCAGGGGCCGGCCTTTTTTGTAGATACCAATTCCGGCCGATATGTTTATTTCGGCAGGTCCTCCGGCGCCACGTCCCTGACGCTCAAATCACCATTAACAACTCGCCAGGTCTTCGAGCCTTTCGGCTGATACCAGAATATCGCAGTGTCGGCTTCGCCGAGCTTAACTCCGTTTCCTGCATACTGAAATGGGCTCTGTCTTTCTAACATCTGGAGAAACAGTGCCCCTCGGACATATGTCATCATCATTCGCCCTATTTCTTCTTCCGGAAGGTTCAACTGGTCAAGTTTCTCAGAAAGCATAGGCGCCTTTTTCATGGTAACTTCGGTGCCTATAGCCTCCGGGAACAATCCATCATGAACCCTGGTCCAAATCCGCAGTCCTTCAATAAAATCCTGCTCAGTGGCCTTTGTGAGGTCGAATGTGGTCTGATGCAGGGCATATCCCGGCGGCACTTCCATACTAACCAGCGAGTCCTCTATCGGCACATCAAACTGGAAATTCTTCATAATAGCAAAAAACTGTCCGACCCGGAGCTCCACCCGTATCGGCAGAGCCGTTTTAGGGTTGGCCCAGACTTTCACTTCTTCATTATTTTGACCCGTTGCCGCAAATCCGATAGCCTTTTGGCCGTCGATTTCCTGCTCGCCAAGCTCCGTGTAGTTATCCTTCAGCTTAACAAGTTCCCGTTGAAGAAACTCTACGTAGATTCTTGAACCTTCCCCAACTGGGCCTGTTATATCAACAAGGACCGCCTTTTTGTCTCTGTTGTCAAGTGCGAGCATTTTTTCACTTTCCAGGTCGATAATTTGAGTGACGTGTTCCATATTCGACAAGGTCCTTCGGATTCGTGAACCCACAACTATCTCATGCATCAGGGGGCTTGTTTCTTCGTCACCCACAAGCATATCAAGAATCACAGTCTTCGCATTGATGATGGGTTCGATGACATCGGCAAAGGTGACAGAGGGCGTCATAATATAATTGACACCGAGCGCTGCAACAATGAGCACTACGGCCGCAGCGGCTACTCTTGTTATTGAACTTTTCATAATTATTCTCCTTAGCTTGAGGCCTGCAGTAGCTTTTTGAGCCACTTTGAGCCTCACATTTTGTTCTCGGACAATCTGGTTCATAACATCATTTTCAAGGTCACTTTGGGCTACTACCCTGCCATTGCTGACCAAGCGCTCTTGAAGGTTTGTAAGCTGCTTTAATTCGGCCTGACAACTGTGACAGTCCTTCAGATGGTCTGAGACTGCTTGTTTTTCTGATTCGGCTAACAATTCTTCAAGATAGGCAACCAAGATTTCTTTACATTCTGCACAGTTCATTTTTGCACCTCATAAATTTCTGTTTCCTTTGGCTGCTGTAACGACTTACGCAGCATGGCATAGGCCCGTGATAGTGTTTTTGTAACCGTACCTAACGGCATATCGAGCTGCTCAGCTACCTGAGAGCATGAGCGGCCGCCGTAATACCGCAGCAGAACAACTCTACGGTAGCTTTCAGGCAGCTCGGCTATTGCTGCCTCAAGCCCGTAATCCTGAGACAATTCCGGGCTGGCAGCTTCGTCAGAGAACGAACGGATAACTTCCCGCTGTCGATGGAGCTGTTCTTTCCTCCGGTGCTCTTTTGCAACGCGGTCGGCGATACCGAGCAGCCAGGAAAAGAACGAGCCGGGCCTTTTGAGTTTGTTCATATTGAAGTAGGCCCGCACGAGAGATTCCTGGGCGGCTTCTTCGGCCTTATCCTTACTGCCTAATTTACCGGCCAGATGGGCCAGCAAAACCGCCTGATAGCGCCGAACAATATAGCGAAAATCATCCGGATGGCCATCCAAACAACGCTCAATGTAGTATGTATCAGTCTCAGACATAACAGCACCTCAATAAATTCTTAATTATCCGTGTTCTCGTAATATAGTGCGTGATTAGCCGGATTTGCGACAGAAAAAAACAAAATTGGGTTTGAAATTGGCTTTGTTTGGGTTTGTTTGTTATCCGTCTGAAGGCGGTTTTTTTGTTGTAATCTATTGTATAATAGATATTTACGCTCATTTTTGACTTTTGGTAAATTGGGTTTGAATTGGGTTTGTTTTTTTGACCCGCCAGCGGAATAAAATTTCTATAATCCTTTGTATCATAAATATTTATGTTCATTTGGGTGTCTTGGAAATTGGGTTTGTTTTGCATAAAAAGGTCGATTTGTAGAGAGTTCTCTACAGTTGTAGAGTGCCTTATAGGCACGTAAATTAGTGAAGAGTGAGCTAAAGTGCCTAAAGTGAGCTAAAGTTGGATTCTCGATGCTCATGATTGGTAATTCCCCTAAGGGGTTTAAAGATTATTGACTATTTACTATTGGCTATTTGCTATTCACGAATAACGAATCTGGGCCTACTGGCCGTGCCACGCTACGGCTTACGTGAAATGTCTGTTTTTCTCCGCTTAGGGGCGGTTTATGTTATCCTGCTGGCTAACATAGGGGTATTTTAACGCATTTTCGAACTATGTCAACAAAAAAATGGCCAAAAAAGCACTTTTTTTGCCCACCTTTTACCAAGTGAGATGCTGGCTATGGATAGTCAAATGACTACGAGCTTTTTCATTCTCCATCCGGCGGAATTGTCAATATCGTTATTAAAAAGAGTTTTGACGTTCGAGATAAAATCAGGGTCGCCGGCGACCTGTGCCACAACATCAAAATAAACCCGGGGCTCCTTGTGAAAATGCCATATCATAATAGCGTAAACCTCGTGCACAGCCTCCAAATCGATAGTAACATGCTGGACAAGCGGGCCCAACTCGGCATAGCTGCCATCGGCGGCTTCTTTATCGCCATCGGTAATCATTTCTATTTCGCCGATGATGGGCTCCTCGTCGCTGACGGCGACCGGCTTTCCGAGGGCGACATTTGTTGTCCCAACCGGGGCTAAAAACGGCGGACGCGATTCGGTCAGCGGCTCGAGGTAAGGAACACGAATATCTTTTTCTGTGCCTCTAAACATCAGTTTTGGCAGCTTGATGTCAATAGGTACCAATTTAGAGGTGGCTGGGTTAGCCTCTGCAACGGCCGGCTTAAGTGAACCGGCAATTTCCATCGTTGAGGAATCCGACTTGAAATGCAGGATACACAAAGCTATCACGATAATGACCACAGCAACAACAGCCAGTTTGCTAATTGACCTTTTCATAGTTGTTCTCCTAATATTATGCCCGTGATTTTGCCTCGTTTTTTGTTCTTCAACACATCTTAAATCTGTCCGCCTGATATTCAAAATAATAGACCGCCACTGCTATGACGATGGCCGGATACATTTTGATATAAATAAAATTGTGTTTCCGGCAGATTTTGTGGGTAATTTGCAAAAAAAGGCCGAGCCAAAACTCGGCCTATCTACTCAGACCACCAACAGGAGAGAGCAATGCAGTCCCTGTGAAGCCTTCAGATGTAATAATCAATTCGCTTTAATTTCTATTAAGGACTCGACAAGCTCCTGTAGTTTTTCGTTGCTCATTTTTTTATTAGCTACAAAGCCCAAGACCGTTCCATCCGGCATCACAATCACCCTGGTAAATCTTTCTTCGCTGAGGTTTCTCATATCAAAGAATTCAGGATTTGCCTTGGCGAAACTCTCCAAATTAAGGCGGGCATATTCAGATCCGTCTGGGTCTGCATAAAGCTTTGCTCCGGAAGGTGCCTCCATAACAAGCTGCTCGCTGAGTATCCATTCCATAATCATCTCTTTATAATCACTGTGCATGTTCGACTGATCGATGATTATATTGTTGTCGTCATCGGTTACGACCCCGATTAAGTACACTTTGCCAACTCTCATTAGGGGGCTATTAACCTGCATAATAATCAGCTTCTGTATCCATGGGAGTTTCTTTATTGTATATGCAGTGTGGTTAAGGCCGGTTCGAATATCTTCAGCAGTGATTTGCTTAGGCTCGACCGGCCTGTAATCCTGAATTATGGTCTTTACTTCGTATCCATCAGGAACGTCTGTACTGAAAGCTGACGGATCAAGCTCAAAATCAAATTCAAATTCATCCAGAAAAATGGTTTGCCCTGCTTGAGTGTGTTTAAGCTCTATCTCAACCGGAAGCTTTGTGTCCGGATCTACCCAAACCGTGAAATCATTGTACTTGTTTGGCTGATGTCTGAAGCCGTGCAGGATTTTACCATTTTGCTTTTTTGTGCCAAGTCTTTCGGTAGATTCCTGCTCAAATCGCTTGACCATCTCAATTATATGCGGGTCTTTTCTGGGACCAAACCCAATAAGCTTTGTAACGGTCGCCTTCTTCTGAGCCGGGTCAAGCTCCACCGTTATCGCATCGGTTCCTCGCATATCAATGATGCCTATGATGCCGTCTTCATGTTCCTGGCGCCTTTGTTGAAGGTTCAGATGATACACCTTCCTTGCCGGTATCTGGGGGCCTTGCTCCCGGACAATTCTCTGGCGGCATTTGTATTTTGTATAGTAGCTGATTTGCTCAACCACCTGAGCCCATGCGACAGTTGTACCATCCATTGAACCGCCCAGATAATTTACGCCAATAAGCACCGCAATAATGATCACCGCCGCAGCGGCGAGCTTTGTGATTTGACTTTTCATAATTGCTCTCCTTAAAACGCCAAGTGGCGTTGTTCGTTTTTGTGATTGCTGTGCAGTTTTGTTAAAGACAGAGAGCACCTCCCAGCGCAGCTCTTCACGATGCTTCGGATTCGGCTCGGTATCGATTTTAAGCCGATTGACGATTTTCTTGAACTCGGATTCGTCTTTAAACATTTTATGTTTGCCTTTCGAACTCACTTTGTAAATTGTTTCGCAATTCGTTAAGTATTCTGTGCAACGTAACACGCACAGTT
>JABAOH010005521.1_pt1 | contig 46316 bp, 39 predicted proteins | sample 7062181 | NCBI WGS metagenome assembly JABAOH01 (sample SAMN14538630, study PRJNA623070) | marine sediment metagenome | biome: marine biome [ENVO:00000428]; feature: marine pelagic biome [ENVO:01000023]; material: deep marine sediment [ENVO:00002113]; isolation source: pool of 5 deep marine... | reverse complement strand
GAAGATATCGAAAGAGCATTGTTTTCTTCAGTCAATATGAAAACTGCAAAAGTTTTGTTAAAATTAAGATTGTGAAAAAATGAAAGTTTTGCTCATTGTTCCAAACATAAGATCTTATGACGTTATGCCTTGTTTATCTGTTGCCACTTTAAAAGCTTATATAAACTAAAAAACCAGACATGAGTCAACGGTCGTAGATTTAGTATTTTATAGAAAAAATTGGCATGAGTATCTAAAAGAAAAAATAATTGTGGAAAAACCTGATTTAATTGGTATTTCAGTTCTAAGCTTCAATTATATTGAGGCTTTGGAAATTGCTAGATTTATTAAAGAAAATTTTTCCATTAAAATAATATTTGGCGGTGTTCACTCTATATTAACTCCTAAAGATGTGATAAAAAATAAAGAAGTTGATATTGTTTGTCTAGGTGAAGGAGAACAAGTTCTTAAAGAAATTTTAGACAGATCACTTGATTGTAATACCGTTAAAGGAATTGTTTTTAAAAAAAATGGAAGAATAATTAAAAATGAAAAAAGAAGACTTATTGAAAATTTAGACTCATTTCCATTCCCAGATTTTGATGATTTTGATTTAGATCGTTACTTTATAATTAATCATAAACATTTTCCTATTATGGGGTCGAGGGGATGCCCTTATAATTGTTCTTTTTGTGGAAATCATGCAATTAAAAAAAATCTTATAGGAAAATATGTTCGATTTAGAAGTGTTGATAGTATTATTGAAGAAATTGATCTTAGAATAAAAAAATATTACAATAGAGGATTAAGATATTTATATTTCTTTGATGACACATTTATTTTAAATAAAGATTTTGTTTTTGAATTTTGTAAGAAATTTAAAGATAAAAAATTTCATAAAAAAATAAAATGGACTGCAAATGTTAGAGCAAATTTAGTCACAGATGATATCATTAAAGCAATGAAGGATGCTGGATGTTATGAGGTTCGAATGGGTGTTGAATCAGGTAATGATTACATTAGAAATAAAATTTATAATAAAGCCATGAGCAAAGAGCAACTTGTCAATGCATTTAAAATTATTAAAAAAAATGGTGTTCAACTTCGTTTAGATTTTATTATTGGTGCACCATTTGAAACACTTGATATGATGGAAGAAAGCCTAAAACTTGCTCAAAAATCTCAAGGTGATCAGATTTTTTTTGCAAAGCTTTATCCTTTTCCTGGTACTAAAATAAAAAAAATCTGCGAAAAAGAGCGCATCATCAAAAAAGATATGAAATTTGAAGAAAATGGAATGCCGTCAGTTGATAAAACAGTATATATTTCTAAAAAGCAATTAAATAATTTTGCCAAAAAAATCTCACTATGGCAAATGAAGAGATATTTGAAAGAGGGATTAAAGAGAAAAAATATTTTTTTCTTCTATGATATTCTTATTTTTCTCATATATTATAAATATAAATATGATTTAGAATTTAATCAAGTCTATCGTTGGAATGTACAACGATATAAATTAAATATTGCTTGAATTTGTTCTCAGGATTATAAAAAATTGATTATATATCTTTTAATTTTTCTTCAAATTTTTTAAGTTTTATAGTTGATTTTTCAATAATTTCATTTGAAATATTTACTAAAAGACGCAAATGGTTATCTTTACAATATAATTTTCCATTTTCCCCAATTGGTGCATCAAGACGTTCTGTGCTACATACCTCTACAACATTTTTTTTACCAAATGATTTCAATCCAGAATGTTTAAAACCACAAGAAACCGCAATTTTTAGTAATTTATCAGCTGCTTCAGCAGTTTTTGCTGTAATATGAATTACAGGTGATTGTGAAAGCAGCCATATTTGACCTGATTTTGCATTTTTTAATGATTTGATTATTTCACTAAAATCGATTTTTCTATGCCATTTACCAAGAAATTTTGCATTTTGTTTATCACCAATGCTTGGAATTTCCAATAAAACAGTTCTTCCAAAACAACTACTAGAAGTGAAATATTTTTCAGATTCATTTATTATTTTAATTATTGGTAAAATTCCTGGATCAATTTCGTCTTTATTACATGCTTTTTCTAGTTTTATAAGTGCACTTTTTTTACCTTCCAAAAAATCCCTTTCAATATTCATTTAATTTCCTTTAGTATTTTGATTTTTCGTTTTTTAAGTTCCTTGAAAAATAAAGAACAAGGAACAATTTCTTCACAACCAAATACACCAGGCTCAATAATAATACCTTGGCCTATCATTTGGGCAATAATTGAGGTTGGATAGCTTGTTGTACGCATCATAGAAGTTATATTATTTTTTTCATCAAAATAATCAATCATTGTGTATTCTAAATCTACTTTATTTCCATTTTTGATGCCATTTGTTAAAACCTTTAGAAGAACAACATCCTTTTCATTTACTGGTAAATATTTTATAAGAAGTGAAGTCAACATATCTCGCGGGATAACAAAATTTTCTCCAATTTTTATTGGTTTTTCACTTCCCAGTCCTAGATCCAAGAGAAGTTTAAACATTTTACAATGACCAGGATATCGTACTGTTTTAAAGTCTAAAAATCCTATCTTATCTTTATACGTATATGGAAGTGTCGAGCAACCTCCTGAAGTAAGAAAGGCTTCCATTGCACCAAAAGGCTTTGGAAAAACAATTGTTTCCAACTCAGTCATCGATTTCTTCTTAACAATATTACCATTATTAAGAACAATTGTATCTTCAACATATTCATTTATTAGGCCATTTGGTGAAAAAACAATCTGATAATTAAAAGGAGGTATTGGATTTATTGGAAGACCCCCAACTCTGATTTTTACATATTCAATAGACTCCATCTGTTCGACGATGTCCCGCACAATGACTGATGATAACCCTGGTGCAAGGCCGCAGTCATGTATAATTATAATACCTTTTTTTCTGGCAATATCAAATAAACTTCTTTCTTTTTCTACAATATCATTGTTACCCCCAAGATCGAGGAAATGTGTGTTTGTTTCAATTGCTATTTTTGCAAGTATATAGTTGAATTTATATGGAACTGCAGAAATTGCCAAATCATATTTTCGAAAAAGAGCTCTTACATTGTTTGATTTTTCAATATTAATGTTATGAATATCTATTTTATTAAGAAATTTTTTAGTAGATTGAAGTGTGTTTTTATCTTTGTCTGCAATAGCAACATTATCAAAATTTGAATATTTAATTAAATCATAAGCCAATGCTTTTCCCATCATGCCTGCTCCAAGAACTACAATTTTCATGTTATCTTATTCCAAATAACTCTCTTCTGGAATTACAAACATTATTAAAACCGTTTCTCTTGAAATTCACATAATTCTTATATTAGATTAGCTTATTCAGGGGCTGAATTAAGGGAGGTCAATTATGACTGAACAATTTTGGGACAATAAGATTGAATCTATGCCACTAAAAGATTTAAAAGAATTACAGTTAAAAAGATTAAAAAAGATTATCGATTATATCTATAAAAACAACAGATTTTATCGTGATAGACTCAAAGTAGCAAAAATTGAATCTAATAGTATTAAAACATTAAAGGACATAGAAAAAATCCCTTTTTTAACAAAACAGGATTTACGTAATTTTTATCCTTTTGGTCTTGTGTGTACTGAAGTAGATGATATTGTAGAAGTGCATGCCTCATCTGGAACAACTGGAAAACCTGTTGTTGGACCATATACAAGAAATGATGTAGAGCTGTGGACAGAAGTAATGGCTCGATCTCTCTGGGCTAATGGACTTAGGAAAAACGATATTATGCAAAATGCGTACGGTTATGGACTTTTTACAGGTGCTCATGGCTTTGAAAAAGGTGCACAAAAGATAGGAGCTATGGTAATCACAATAAGTTCTGGTAATACAAAGAGACAAATTACTATTATGAAAGATTTTAGCGCAACAGCACTTGTTTGTACTCCTTCTTATTCATTATATATGGCTGAAACTGCAGAGTTTATGGGTCTTAATCCTTTAAAGGATTTTAATTTAAGGCTTGGTTGCTTTGGTGCTGAAGCATGGAGTGAGGAAATGAGGAAAAATGTTGAAAAGCGCTGGGGAATTGTTGCCCATGAGCATTACGGTCTAACTGAAATTATTGGACCGGGTGTAGTTTCTGAATGTATGTATAAAAAATTGCATATCAATGCCGATCATTTTTTTCCTGAAGTTATAAATCCTGATACTGGTGAAACACTTCCACCTGGTAAAGAAGGAGAACTTGTTTTTACAACACTTACAAAGGAAGCTTTTCCTGTTATACGTTTTAGGACAAGGGATCTTGCTGTATACTATGAAGATGAATGTGAATGCGGAAGAACACTCCCTATACAATCTCGTATAAAGGGCAGAAGCGATGATATGATGAAAGTAAAAGGTGTTATTGTATTTCCTTCTCAAATCGAAGCAGCGCTCATGCAAGTTAAAGATATTAGTAATAATTATCAGATTATTAAAACCAAAAAGGGTGATATAATTTCTCTTTCTGTTGAGGTTGAGGCAACTGTAAAGAGATGGAAAGAAGGTAAAATTGATGATTTAGAAAAAGAAGCTGAAGAAGAAATTTTCAGTGTTTTAAACCTTCATATACCTGTAAAAATTTTAGAACCCAAGACAATTCCAAGAAGTATCGGAAAAGCAGTAAGAGTCATTGAGCGTTAGTTTTGAGGTTAAGCGATAATGATAGATATATTAAAAGATATATTACCATATATCTCTGGACTTTATACCCTTCCATGGATACTTGTTGGATTTATTGTAACCACGGTTATTGGGAAGATATTTGGTAGAAATAAAGTAGATAGGGTAATGAATAAAATTGGTTTAGTGCTTCTTTACTTTTTCATACCATTATTGGTTTTTAGAATTTTTTTAGATTTATTTGAACCTGGACAAGTTACTTTTGTAATTATAGTTTTTGCAGTTATTTCTCTTATGTATATTATTGCATATTATTATGCAAGATATATTGCTAGCAAAAACAAATTGAAAAACTCAAAAAAGAATCTTTTTATTAAAACAATGCTTACAAATCAGGGAAGAAGCTCTGCATTTGTTGGTAGTGCCATGATGGCATATTGGCCAATTGAAGCAGGCATTATGATAGCTTTAGTAGGTATTGCATTATTTGCAGTAATTCCCTATATTCTTTCAAAAATGCATGAAAGAGAATCAAAAAAAACAAAGGAGGAACATATCAAAGTTTTACCTTGGTTTTTAAAGCTTTATCCTTGGTACTTAATTGCTTTTGTAATTAGTGCAATTGCTCTTAATTTAAATACAAATATTACAACAGCTGATTTTGGAGAAATCGGATTTATTCTTAAATTCTACACAGTCTTAACAATTCCTGCAGCTTTATATTATGTAGGTGCAAGTATTCATCCGAGAGACCTAAAAATTTCAGAAATAAAAAAATTAATAGGAATTGATAAATCTGAAGAAAAGGAAGAACATTGGAGTTGGGTTAGAAGCATTTTTTTACTAACAGTAATTATCACTCCTCTGATAATTGCATTAATTTTTACAACATTGTATGCGTTTAGTATTATACCTATTGCATGGTTTGCAGTAATTATAATAAATACATTTTTACCAATAACAAGTACAAATATATTTCTTCATCCATATGGTATTGATAAAAAATCTACTGCTCATTCAGTTACTTGGACAACTATTGTTTGTGTACCAATTGTTGTTTTTCTTATTACTATTTTTGAAATTTACATATGATAAATTTATTGTATCAAGCTAATTATTTCAATTTTTGGAAAGATTATTGAATTTTAAATGAGTAAATAATGATCTTACTATTATTTTATTAAAATTTTTTGAATCACAAAACTTATAAATTAACACTCGTTAAGTGTATTCCTAAATATGTGGAGGTAATAAATGATGAATTACAATTTTTTTAGAAAAAGCTTGGTGTTAGGTACAATAATTCTACTTTTTGGAGCAACCTTTGTTGTTGGAAATGTACCTGGCATCAGTAAAAAGATAGAAAATGAAAATATTAGACAAGAGCCAGATTCAATCCCCGAATATATGATATCTTCTGAACAAGCTCAAGAAATGATTAGAACTCAGAAGGCTATTTTGTTATATGTTCAAGAAAATTATATTACTAGTCATATTAACGGAGTTGTCCCAGTTACAATGTTAGATCTTGAATGTGGAAGTTGTATAGAAAAGATGTTTAAGGATTATGAGAATCTAATTATTTATTCAGAAAACAATGCGCTTAAAACTCAGGCATCTTATATTCTTAGGGAGCGTAATTATATTGTTTACGAACTTGCTGATAATTTTATTTTTGATGATTTTCCGTTAGTATATGAAACATCTAGCACAAACGACGAGTATGAGAATACAAAGTCTTTAAATGAGGAGTACTCACAAATTCAGATTAGTGGTATAACTGCTCGAGTTAGTGCATACAGACGTGAAGGACAAATTAAACGTCTGTATGGTGAAGCATTTTCGTTTGGTCAAACCCCTGAAGAAAGTGCTGAGATCTTTCTTCAGAACAATGCTCATCTGTTTGGTATAGATCCAACAGATTTAGATAATCAACATTTCCAACCTATTATGTATAATCGTGATACTGGCGAATACAAGTTTATGAGTGTTAATTATGAACAATATAAAGATAATATTCGTGTCTTTGGTTCTCGACTTATATTATTGTTAAAAAATGAGGATGGATACCCAATGGTTTCAGCCTCAGTTGATGTCCGAGATCTNNTGGATACCCAATGGTTTCAGCCTCAGTTGATGTCCGAGATCTTGGCGATTTCACACCAAATATCGAACAGGACAAAATAAACCCTGAGAAGGGAATTAATAATGCTTTGATGATAAAGCCGAGTCTGGTTCATTTTACACAACCAGAGTTAATAATATGGGCTGGCTTAAATGATATGATTGTTCAGCCGAAATTGGCTTATAGTTTCATCGGTGATAATGGATATCAAAGTGGCGATAGCTCTCCAGAGAAATACTTGTTTGTTGCTGATGCAGAAACTGGTGATATCTTATATATTGAAAATCTAATAATTTTCGTGAATGTTTACGGAAATGTACGTGGCAGGGCAACGGAAGATAAAGGTGCAGATATATGTGAGAGCGAAATTGCAGAGGATTTAATGTGGGCTAGAGTAAATATAGGTGATACAGTTGCATATGCCGATGAAAATGGGGATTTCACAATTTCCAACCCAGGTTCTTCCCAGGTAACAGTTGAATCCCGACTTTGGGGTAAATGGTTCAAGGTTTCCAATCAAGCAGGCCCTGATACAGTATTAACCAAGAAAGTAACACCACCAGGACCAGCTGATTTTTTACATAATGGCGCGAACAGTGACGAGTATGTACGAGCTGAGGTTAATGGATACTTCCAATCAAATATAGTCCGTGATTTCACACTCATATATAATCCAGATTATCCAGGTCTTCAGCAAAATGAGTTCCCAGTAAACGTTAATATAAACGATAATTGCAATGCTTACTATGATGGCAACTCGATTAACTTTTATAGGGCAGGAGGACAATGCCCTAATACTGCCTTTTCAACTGTTGTCCACCATGAATATGGTCACCATCTTGTAGCGATGGCTGGCAGCGGACAAGGTCAATATGGTGAAGGTATGGGGGATGTGATGGGCGTACTAATCACAGATGATTCAGGAACCGGCTGGGGATTCTTTGGAAACTGTGATTCACCTCTTAGAGATGCTGATAATGATTTACAATACCCATGCGGTGGAGAAATTCATTATTGTGGACAACTGCTTTCAGGTTGTGTTTGGGATACTCGTAACGAATTGAAAAGTAATTATCCTTCTACTTATCTTGAAATTATCAGCAACCTTGCAATTAATGCAATGTTATTGCATACCGGTAGTTCGATTACACCAAGTATAACTATAGATTACTTGGTTCTTGATGATGACAACGGTAATATCTATGACGGAACACCACATTACTGGGAAATTGCAGAAGGGTTCGGTGCACACAATATGGATGCACCTGAATTGGCTCTGCTTGCTTTTGAATTCCCTGATGGACTTCCCAAAATAATCTTTCCATCTGGTAAAACCACAGCACAAGTTATCGTGAAAGGTGTTACAGGTAACCCAGAACCTGGTACTGGGGTTTTGCACTTTAACGATGGCTCTGGTTGGGAAGAAATTCCAATGACCGAGACAGAATCCAATGTCTACGAAGCCGCTTTTCCAGGAGGTGATTGTCAAAATCAAGTTTCCTTTTACTTTACCGCTGAAACCACTGATGGGCAAACCCAGTTCTGGCCAATAGGAGCACCAGAAGAGGTTTACAATACTGTTTTTGCTTATGATATTGAAATAAAAATATTAGATAATTTCGAGACTGATCTTGGTTGGACAGTGGAAAACGACCCATATCTTTCCACTGGTGCTTGGGAACGAGGAGCGCCTGTTGGCGGTGGCGTTCGTGGTGATCCACCAACTGATTACGATGGTTCAGGACAGTGCTATCTCACTGATAATAGATACGGTGATTCTGATATCGACGATGGAATCACGTGGTTGATTTCACCAACCATTGATCTAAGTGGTATTGATAATGCAAAAATTGACTATAGCCTGTGGTATACCAATAACTATGGAAATGACCCAAATAATGATCTCTTCAAAGTTTATGTATCAAATGATGATGGTGAAGAGTGGAATTTGGTAGAAATAATTGGACCTGAAACTACTTCAGGATGGAAAGAAAAAAGCTTTATGATTGGAGATTTTGTCACACCAACTAGTGAGGTTAAAGTACGTTTTGAAGCATCTGATCTCAATGCAGGATCAGTTGTTGAAGCAGGTATTGATGCTTTCAGCGTTATTATTTTTGATTGTGAACCTCCTCCAATACCCGATTTAACTTGCTCAGGATACTTGCAATGGAATAATGTAAATGCAGGTGAGATAATAAAAACTACAATTGATATTTGGAACATTGGTGATCCAGATTCATTGCTTGATTGGGAGATCATTGAATGTCCAATTTGGTGTGCATGGACGTTTTCTCCATCTTACGGAGAGGATCTAACTCCTGAGTTTGGAGCATTTACTGTTGAAGTAGAAATTGTGGCACCTGATCAACAAAATCAAGAGTTTTTTGGAGAAGTAAAAATAATAAATATGGATAATATCAATGACTTTGATATAATACCTGTTAAAATTAAAACACCTAGAATTAGAACTACAAACACGTTTTTCCTACAATTATTACAGCAAATTTCAAATCGATTTGCCATACTATTCAACTTACTTGGGCTATAAATTCTCCTTAAAATCTCTTTTATTTTTTCATTAAATAGGTTAAATTTAACAATCAATATTTAGCAACCTTAGAGAGCCTGCAGGGCAGAAATAGGTGTGATAAAATGATCATATCCTCTATCTCTTAATCTTATTAATTTATCTTTTTGTTTCAAATTAACATTTTTATCTTTAGTTACTTCTCCAATTAAAAAACCTTTTATTTTTTTCAGATTATCTTTTGAAACAGTATAAACTATAGCAAAATCTTCTCCACCATAGAGCGCATAATCATATTCATCTTCACTAAGCACTCTTGCAACTGTTCTAACATCATTATCAATTGGAATTTTTTCTTTGTAAATAATTGCTCCACAATTACTGTTATTACAAATATGGTGCATTTCAGGAGCAAGGCCATCTGATACATCAATCATTGCATTTACATAAGGTGCGATTTTTAATGCAAAATCTAACTGAGCCTTTGGCTTAAGATATCCCATTTTTACTTTTTTAAAATCTTTAATATTTTCCTGAAATAATCTAAGACCTGCACGTCCATTACCTAAATAACTTGAAACAAAAATAAAATCACCTGGTTTTGCTCCGGTTCTCAAAGAAAGATAATTCTTATTTACAAATCCAGTCAAAGTAATAGAAATAACAATATTTTCACAATGAGTCATATTTCCGCCAATTATCTCAATACCATATTCATCGCAGGTTTTCCACATTCCTGAATACATATCTTCAACAAACTTGACATCAAGATTTCGAGGTAAAGCTAGTGAAACTAAAACGTATTTTGGCTGTCCACCCATTGCAGCAACATCTGATACATTGATTTCTATTGCCTTCATACCAATTTGCTCAGGTGAAAACCATTCCCTTCTAAAATGATCACCTTCCACAAGACAGTCGGTAGTCAAAACCTGTAAGCCTCTTTCTTGTTTGATTACAGCTGCATCGTCACCAATTCCAACTAAAATATCTTTATTTCTTGGTTTTTTTGAAATTTTCTCAATTAAACCGAACTCACCAATATCTTTAATTTTCATTTTATTGCTCGTTTACTTGTTTTTATAGAACAAAATTTACCACACATCGAACATACATCTTCATCAATATCTGTACATCTCTGACGAATTTCATTTGCTAGCTGAGGATTAATAGACAGCTCAATCATCTTTTTCCAATCAAGGTTTGACCGAGCAGTACTCATCTCATTATCCCAGTCAATTGCTCCCTTTAAATTTCGTGCAATATCAGCTGCATGGGCAGCAATTCTAGAGGCGATTACACCTTCACGAACTTCTTCAACATTGGGAAGTCCCAGGTGCTCAGCAGGAGTAACATAACATAAAAAATCTGCACCATAGAAAGCTGCAAGGCAACCACCAATCGCACTTGTTATATGATCATAACCTGGTGCAATATCAGTTACAATTGGGCCAAGAACATAGAAAGGTGCATTATGACAAATTTCTTTTTCAAGTTTGATATTTTTTTCAATTTCATGAAGTGGAATATGACCAGGACCTTCGATCATAACCTGAACATCTTGGTCCCATGCTTTTTTTGTTAAATCACCAAGCACCTTTAATTCTGACAGTTGAGCCTTATCAGTTGCATCCTTAAGACATCCGGGTCTTAGTCCATCACCCAAGCTTAATGTTACATCATATTTTTTTGCTAGATTTAATATTTTATCAAAATTAGTAAACAGAGGATTTTCTTTATTGTGATGCATCATCCACCTTAGAGTTAACGCCCCTCCTCTACTAACAGCACCCATTAATCTATCTTTAATATAAGGAACAAATCCTTTTAATAGACCTGCATGAATTGTTATAAAATCAACACCATCTTCTATGTGTTTTCTAATACCATCAATAAAATCACCTTCACTTAAATCAATTACATTTTCGACATTACAGGCAGCTTGATAAATAGGAACTGTTCCAACAGGAATATTACTATTTTTAATGATTTCACGTCGGATTAAATCAATATCTCCTCCCGTACTTAAGTCCATTACAGTATCGGCTTTTGCATCAATACACGCCTTTAATTTTTCAAGTTCATAATTTAGATCTGCCTTATCTGGAGATGAACCAATATTTGCATTTACCTTAATTTTTAAACCTTCACCTATACCAATAGGTGCTAAATTTTTATGAAGTCTTGATGCTGGAATTACAACTCTACCACCAACAATTTTTTTAACTAATAGTTCTACATCAATTCCTTCCTTTTCTGCAACAATATTCATTTCATTTGTAACTTTATTTGCTCTTGCACTTTTTAGTTGAGTCATATCTTTCTATTCTCCTTTATAATTCTAATAAAATCGATAATTTCAGAATAAACATTACTAGAACCAATAACAGGACTTATCGATACAACAGAATCTGCTCCTGCTTCAATTACATCCTTTAAATTATTTTTATTGATTCCACCAACAGCAACAATGGGAACTTTTATTCTTCTTCGAATTTTTTTGATCATATCTACACCACAGGGTGTCTTTAAGTCCTCTTTTGTATCTGTATTAAAAATAGGAGCAACACCCACATAATCAACACCTAGACTTTCGGCTTTAATTGCTTCATCCAAATTATGAACAGTAAGCCCGATAATTTTATCTTTTCCAAGAAGCTTTCTTGCAGATTTATAAGGAATATCATCCTGACCAATGTGAATTCCATCAGCATTTACAGAAAAAGAAACATCTACTCTATCATTTACCAAAAAAAGTGCATTATTTCTACACATCTTTTTAATTTTCTTCGCTTCATTAATCATTGTTTTTGTACTTTTTTTCTTTTCTCTATACTGAACTATTTTACAACCTGCTTTTAGTGCATTTTCAACATCAGAAAAAATTCCATTCTTACTTAAAACCGAATCAGTTACAAGGTAAAAGTCAATATCATTTAATTTATTCAATTTCAATCATCTCTTTTTTTCTTTTTTCTCCCTCAAGTTTTTTGATGAGAATTTCTGCTAATTTTTTACCTGATACAAGCATACCACCAAAAATTGGTCCCATTCTATTTGCACCAAAAGCAGCATTTGCTGCCATTCCAACAACATAAACATTTTTGTAAATTTCTTTAGTATTTTCAACAACTGTTTTTTCACCAACTTCAGCGTTCATTGATTTTTCTCCCATAATTTTCCCTGTTTTTGTAAATAGCTTTCCATCCACCTTCTTTTCAAGAACCTTTAGAATTTCTAATTGATGTCCAGTTGCCTCAATTAAATATTTTGATCTTACAGATAATGGATCAACATGAAGACCAGCAAGCTCGACAGAACTCCAATTAATTACAGCTCCACATACTCCATTTTTATCTATCATTACATCTTCAACAGATATACAATTAAAAATATGTACACCTGCTTTTACAGCTTTTGAACAAATTGTAGAAATTGCCTCAATTGAATCAGCAGTGTAATAACCATCATCATATTTTTTTGAGTTAATATTAAACTCATCTAATATCTTTTTACCTTCTTCACCCACAACAATTTCATTGAACATCATCCCACCGCCCCACATACCACCGCCAACGGAAAGCTTTCGTTCAAAAATTGACACTTTATAGCCTTTTTTTGCCAAATAGTATGCAGTTGTTAGGCCTGCAGGTCCAGCACCGGCAATTATAACATCTTGATTTAGATTTTCAATAAATTTTTTTGTATATCTCTCAACAATTGCTTTTGTAATTTTTTCATCTTTTAATGCCATTTAATGCCTCCTTTAATTTTAAAAATTTTTTCACTATTTCAACTGCATTTTTACCAAGAATATACACACATGGTTCTATACCAAAATCTCCCTGATGTATAAGAAGATCGAAACTATCTTGATTTTTTTCCAACTTAAAATTTTTGGTTAGAAATCCTATTTTAAATCTAGTTTCTTTAATACTTTTATTATAAGCAAGATTCATAATTGCGTTAACATCAAGTTTTTCTTTTAAATAAAGAAGTAATGAAGATAGATGTTTACTTTTTCCAAATCTTATTCCATTATTTGATGTAACCTTATCATCAACTATTATTAGTCCATTTAGAAATGCAGCAACATCTTCAGAGCTTTTTGCATTATCTTTTGCCATAGCAATATTAACTTTTACTTCAGGAATAAGTCCACTAATATTTTTATCTTTAATCAAAAGAAATGCATCAGTTAGATTATCAATTATTTTACTTTTCTCATCACTAATCAATTCATTTTTTTGGGCAATATAAAATCGACCTTCTATGGTTTTATTTTGGAAAGATATGCAGGTATGAAAACACGCAGAGTTACCATTAATGATTTCATCACTTATTTTTTCAACAAAATTTAAAATATTTTTTGGAACTTTATCATTTGAACTTAAATAATTACTAATCATTGGTTGTGATAAGCCTAAAATTTTTGAAATTTGTAATTGATCTACTTTTTTTAAGTATAGATTTTTAGCTAATGCTTTTTTTAATAGTATTGCTTTATCTGATTTTACAAAAATTACTTCTTCCGCCATATTAATTATTTATATAAAAGTATTAATGATTTATAAATATTGCGGTTTTAAAACAAATATTTTATCTTATAATAATCTATTTTCATATTGTGTTAGAAATAAGACAATTTAAACCAACAGACATGTTTTCTGTAATAAAACTTGCATCAGTAACATTAACAGAGCATTACAACCCAAGTATTTTCAATTATTTCTACGAAACATTTCCAAAGGGCTTTATTATCGCAGAATATGCTCATAAAATAGTGGGTTTTATAATTGGCGTTAAATTAAATGAAAAGTTAGCAAAATTATTAATGATTGGAATATCTGAATCATTACAAAATAAAAATATTGGATCGGATCTTTTAAAATATTTTCTAAAAAAAATATCTGATGAAAAAATAAAATTTGTAGAATTAGAAGTACGGATTGATAATAAAAAAGCTATAAAATTTTATGAAAAACATGGATTTAAAATAGGAAATAAAATTAGTGCATTCTATCAAAATGGAGAAAGTGCATATACTATGAGAAAGGAAATTTAGTATTCAATAAGCAACTTTTCTTTTTCAGTCATGAAACGCTCTGACATCTGTTTAAGTCTATTTGATACCTTTTCTAGACCAGGGCAACTATTATTTGACAATAGATCAGCTATGCCCTTACTTAAGGTAAAAACTGCCAATTTATGCTCTCTTTTAGATTTGTATACTTGATATGGTGTTACATCTAATTTACGGTACGGATCAAATTCAATTCCTCCGTTATCTTGAACCATATCCTCCAAATGTGTTTTCAATTGTAACAGAAACGTATGAAGTTGGATCAATTCATCTTTTTGCATTATTAAAACTTCCCTCAACCCAATATTATTAATAAGGAAATAATAAATGAGGTTTTTATGATTTTCTATTGAACATTTAAATATAATAAATTTGATACGGGTCCTGCATATTTAAATATAAAAAAATAAATAAAAATAGGTTTATTCAAGGTCTTTTCGTGTTAAAACTCTAACTGAAGTTGGCATTTTAATAACATTACCAAGCTTAATGCCAATTATCTCCTTTACATTTTTACTATTTGCAATATCTAGTAAACGTTGTGTGATAATACCATCAAAAACAACTGTTGCAATGTCATCACTTTTTTTTAGAGAATCGGTTAATTCTCTAACCGGTATTTTCTTAATCTCCTTATCGTCTTTATCAAGTAATACTGCTTTTAAAGACCCAGATATATCTTCAAGTATTTTTCCATAATTTTTTTGTTTATCTGTAACAATTCTCTCCTTTTCTTTTTCTAATTTTTTAGATGATGCTACTTTTGTTTTTTCTTCTTTTTTATCTTCTTTTTCTTTTTTCGATGGTTTACTTTCGCGTCCCTTTAAATCTTCTTTCCGCTCTATTTTTAAATCATACATCTCTGCATATTGTTCGGCAGGAATTTTATTTTTTAATGCTTTCATAACAAGTTTCTGAGGTATTTCTTCAACTTCTCTAGTTGCCGGAGCTCGAGCAACAAAATCTATGTCTGCAGTCTGAAGAAGTTCTTTTAATATTAGTTCACCACCTCTGTCCCCATCGACAAATGCTGTGGAAATTCTCTCTTTAGTTAGATCAATAACGGTGTTGGGAATATTAGTTCCACCAACGGCAATTACATTTTTAATTCCATATTTCAATAAATTTAAAACATCTCTTCTGCCTTCAACTAAAATAATAGCATCACTTTTATCTATATTAGGACCCGCAGGACAATGATCTGAGCCGAAATTTGTAATTTCTTCAACTTGAACTGCTTGTCTAACGTTATCAGTGATACTTGCCCCTTCCATTTTACCTTCTTCCATTACTTTATTTAATAGTTCCTTTGCTCTTTCAATTACTCTTTTTCTTCTGACAACTCTAACATCTTCCACTTGATCAGCTGAAATTAAAGCTTTACAAGGACCTACACGATCTATACTTTCAAAAGCAGCTGCTAGAATAACAGTTTCAACTTTATCTAAGGATGTTGGAAGAGTTATGGTTCCTTCACTCTTACCATTTTTTGATTCAAGTTCAACTTCAATTCTTCCAACTCTAGCAGATCTTTGTAACTCCCTTAAATCTAATTCATCACCAAGTAATCCCTCAGTTTGGCCAAAAATTGCACCAACCACATCTGATTTTTCAATTATACCATCAGCTTTAATATAAGCCTTAATTAAATATTTTGTAGTTGCAGGATCAATTACCATTTTTTATCACCTTATTGAATTTTTATTGAAAAATAGCAACTATCTCTGTTCTCTTAACAATTGATAGGTGGAAATTTCTAATTTATTTGCATCAGATATTTATTATCTAGTTAAGGATTTAATACGGAATAATCTTAATTGATCAACACACCCAAGTGGTGCTATTTTTCAATTAAACACATCTTTTACTAAATAATTATTAGTCTTGCGCCATATTTAAATGTTATGCTTATATATAGCATAGGAGACTTATATGAAGGAGAAAATATACATTGGTGTTGCCTGGCCTTATGCAAATGGCTCACTTCATCTTGGACATATCGCAGGATGTTATTTACCCGCAGATATTTTTGCAAGATTTAATAGAATGAAAGATAAAGCTGTTTTAATGGTCTCCGGAAGCGATGAGCATGGAACTCCAATAACAATTACTGCAGATAATGAAAAAACAACTCCTCAAGCAATAGTAGATAAATTCAATAAAGAACACACAGAAAATATGAAACAAATGGGAATATCTTTTGATCTGTTCACACGAACCACTACAAAAAATCACACTGAAGTTGTACAAGATATTTTTTTAACACTTTATAAAAATGGAGACATTTATAAGAAAAATGTTGAAGCGTTTTATTGTAATAATTGTAATCGATTCTTACCAGATAGATATCTTGAAGGAATTTGCCCACATTGTGAAAGTGATAAAGCAAGAGGCGATCAATGTGACGAATGCGGAAAATTACTTGATCCATCTGAATTAATAAATGTTAAATGCAAACTCTGTGGTGGGATACCAGAAATAAAAACTAGTGAACATTTATTCTTTGCCTTAAGTAAATTTGAATCAAAATTAATCAATTGGATGAAAGAAAAAAATCATTGGAAGCCAAGTGTTTTAAAATTTACACAAAATTGGCTTAAAAATGGACTTAATGATAGAGCAATTACTAGAGATATTGAATGGGGAGTAAAGATTCCAATAGAGGGTTTTGAAGATAAAAGAATATATGTATGGTTTGATGCAGTAATTGGTTATCTTTCAGCAAGTAAAGAATGGTCACAGCTTGTTGGAAATCCACATAAGTGGGAAGATTGGTGGAAGGATAAAAATACAAAACATTATTATTTTTTAGCAAAAGATAATATACCCTTTCATACCCTAATTTGGCCATCAATTTTAATGGGATATAACAAGTCGTTAAATCTTCCATATGATATCCCAGCAAATGAATACCTGAAATTAAAAGGTGAACAATTTTCTAAGAGTAGAGGAACAGCTGTATGGGTTCCAGATATTTTAAAAAATTTTGATGTCGATGCTATCAGATATTATCTTTCTATTAATATGCCTGAAAATAAAGATACTAACTGGTTGTGGGATGATTTTATTGCAAAAAATAATGATGAACTTGTTGGGACTTATGGTAATTTTATACATAGAGTAATTACATTTACTTCAAAAAACTTTGTAGAAATCCCTAATTTAGGAAAGCTAGATGATTTAGATAAAAAAGCTCTTAAAAAAATTGAAGAAGCATCAAAAGAAGTTTCGGAATTGATTGGTAAATGTAGCTTTAAGCAAGGTTTAAGAACAGTTATGAACCTTGCCCAATTCGGGAATTTTTACTTTGATCAAAAACAGCCTTGGAATCTTATTAAAAATGAGAAAGAAACATGTGAATCAGTTATTCACATTTGTTTAAAAATTGTTAAAGCGCTAGCTGTTTTTATGACACCATATCTTCCTTTTTCTTCAGATAAAATATGGAAAAATTTAGGTGAAAAAGATGACATTTACACACAAAGTTGGGATGTTGCATTTACTGAGTTAAAAGTTGGAACGTCCCTTGAAAAACCAGTTCCGTTATTTAAAAAATTAGATCCTAAGGATTTTATTTTAGAATCTGATCCTTTTTCCAAATTAGATTTACGTGTAGCAAAAGTAATAGATGTAAAAGATCATCCTGGTGCAGATACACTATATTTGCTCCATGTGGATCTCGGGAAACTTGGTAAAAGAGTAATTGTTGCAGGTATGAAACCTCATTATTCTAAAGATGAAATTAAGGGTAAAAATATTGTAATCGTTGTTAATTTAAAACCTGCAACCATAAGAGGTATTAAATCCAATGGAATGCTTCTTGCAGCTGAAGATTCTAAGGGGGTATGCTCTCTACTTGATCCTGGAGATTCAGGTATTGGAACTGAAATAACAATAGAAGGAATTTCAAAAGAGCGTGCAACTGTTTTAGAATTTGAAGATTTTAAAAAAGTAAATATGATAATCGGAGATAATCAAAAAGCAACCTATAATGGTAAAACATTACACTCTGAAAAAAGCGAAGTAAAATCTGATAAAATCGTTGAAAAAGGAGCAAAAATATTATAAAAGATGGGGAGAGGAAACTTTGAATGTTGTAACTAAGACAGAATTGCCATTAAAAATCTTTAAAAAAGGAAAAGTGCGAGATGTTTATGAATTAAATGATAAACTGCTACTAATTGTAACAGATAGAATCTCTGCTTTTGACTACGTGCTTCATGAGCCAATTCCATATAAAGGAATTTTTTTAACACAGATTTCAAAGTTTTGGTTTGATTTTTTTAAAAATACCGTTAACAATCAGGTTATTTCTACTGAAATATCTGATTTTCCTACCGAAATTAGATCATTTGAAGATATTTTAAAGGGTAGAAGTATGCTTGTGAAAAAAGCAAATGTTTATCCGATTGAGTGTATTGTTCGAGGTTACATTTCTGGATCAGCTTGGAAATCTTACCAAAAAGATAGATCAATTTGTGGAATTAAACTTCCTGGTGGATTAAAGCAATCAGATAAATTTGATGACCCACTTTTTACTCCTTCAATAAAGGTTGAATCAGGTCATGACATTAACATTTCATTTGATAAGATGAAGGAAATAATTGGTCAAAAAGACGCTGAAAAAATCAAAGAGCTATCTATTAAAATATATATTGACGGGGAAAAATATGCAAGAAAAAAAGGTATTATTATTGCAGATACAAAGTTTGAATTTGGTAAAATTGGAAATGATATAATTCTTGTTGATGAAGTGTTAACACCAGATTCATCTCGCTTTTGGCCTGTTGATTTATATGAACCAGGTAAATCTCAACCAAGCTTTGATAAACAATATGTCAGAGACTATTTAACTTCAACAGGATGGGATAAAAATTCATCTCCTCCACACCTTCCAGATAAAGTTGTTTCTGAAACTCAGAAGAAATATCAAGATGCTTATGAAAAAATAACAGGTTTTAAATTTGTATTTAGTAGGTTGGTATAAGCTCTATTTCTAAACTACTCTCGGCAGTAACTTCTGCTTCAACATAAATTTCCTGCATAAAGTTATTACTTCTTATCATTGTAATAGTTCCATTCTTAGCTTCATATTTACCCCGAGGAACAGAAAATTTTAATAAAATTTTAACAGCCATCTCAAGGTCATTTGTTATTTTTGATTTGAAGTTGCCAATATACTCATTTTTTAATTTATAGGTTGGAATTGAATATTTTGGTTCTTTATAATTGTAGGATACAATACTGCCATTTTTTATTTCAATTAATCTATAACCCCAGTAACCATCTTTTTTTCTAACATTACTTTCAGGTGTAGTAGTTGTAACAAAAATTGTCCCATATTCATTATTTACAGTATCTCTATGAATATGGCCAGCAAGAACCATGCTTACATTATTTTCATCAATTAAATTAAGTAATTTATTTCTATTTTTATATCTCATCAGTAATAGTGAATTATTTCTAGTATCCCACAATGGATTGTGATGAATAAACATAAAGGTGAGATTTGCATTTGCATTATCCAAATCCTCTTCAATCCAATTTAGCTGCTCATCTTGAATGCTTCCACCCCAATTCAAGGAAATAAAGGATACACAAAGACGAAAAATATCTGGCCAATCATAGGAATTAACTCCAATAAAGTGATAATTTCCAAAATCAAATGAATAATAAAGTGGTCCGAAATAATATTTCCAAAATTCTAAACTATCTTCTTTAAATTTATAATAACCATCATGATTACCTGGAATTAAAAAGGTTGGAACGTCAAAGAGTTGAATTAGTTCATAGCATTTTTTATATTCCAGGCAATATTCAAATGGATATAGTTGGCCAAATACTAAATCACCTGATATTAAAACAAGGTCAGGATGTAAAAGATTTATTTCACTAATACACCTTTTTATCGATTTAGAACCAATTGTTTCATCTACATTTTCTAAAAATCCTCTAGGGTCGCCAACGTGTAAATCAGCAACATGCACAATAGTAAAATCATTTCCAATTTCATTATAAATACTTACTGATCTTGGACGAGAACAAGAATAAAATTCACCATTTTTTTCAATAATAACTGTAAGATTATAAAGCTCTTCAGGGGTATAATTTGGTATTGAAAATAAAGCCTGCCGATATGAATTTTTATCTATGATACTTTGAAAATCCAACCAAATTTCATCTACCACCGGTTCAAAGGCAGTTGTAATATAAGCAAAAACTCTATCAATAATATCAGATTTAAAATTGATTTTCAAATAATCATTTTTTTCTATTAAAGCAGGAATTGATGACAGAGGATACAAAATATTAATCTTGTTTAAATCTTCTTTAGCTTGAACGATAATTGATGTTTTTAAATAATCATCAAATATCATAATTTCATTATCTATAACTTGAATTGAAGAAAGTGTATTTCCAGAAATAAAAATAATACTTATTAAAATTGAAATGATGGTAAACATTTGCTTTTTTATTATATTTAGCATTATATAGTATTAGTAGCACTTTTATTAATAAATTTTTGTATATTTTTAGAGAAATTTATATAAAAAATATAATAATTAGCACTATACAAATAGAAATTACGTATAATTTGGCTATTTTATAATTTTAAAATTATCCTACAACTATTGGTGAACGCCAATCATAACCAGGAGTTCTCAAACCAACCTTGGGAATGATTGCAGCTCTTCGCTTATGCTGGGACTTAATTCTCATTTGTTTAACTCTCTCTACATCAGATTTTTTAACACCTGCAATTTTTGCTATTTCGCGATGATCAATTTTTCTTTCCAGGCCTGCTAAGACCTTATCAAGTTTATCATAACTTAGTTTAAGTTCTTGCTCATCAAACTGACCTTTCCACAGCCCTGCAGTCGGTGGTTTTGAAATTATTTTCTCGGGGATTTTTAAAAATCTTGCTAGCTGCCAAACTTGAGTTTTATATAAATCACCAATAGGCATAATATCAACACCGCCATCACCATATTTGGTAAAATAGCCGACAAGCATTTCTGATTTATTTGAAGTTCCACAAACAAGTAAGTTTTTTATATTTGCATATTCAAAAAGAAGTATCATTCTTGCCCTTGCCTTAATGTTTGCAAGAACTAATTTATCAGGTTTTATCAAACAATTTTCAGATATTTCCTTAACAATTTTGGTAATATCTTTTTCAATACAAAAAAGATCAAATTTTTTAGAAATTAACTTGTAATGTTTATAATCTGACTCAGGAGTAGACTCATCAGGTAAAAAAAGGCATATGGTATTTTTTTTGCCTAAAGCTTGCTTACAAAGAACAGCTGCAACTGCTGAATCAACACCACCAGATAAACCAATAACAACACCTTTACACTTGGAGTTTTTAACATAAGTTTTAATAAAATCATTAATAATAATTGCTACTTCCTTTGTATCAATTGATAGATCAATATTCAACATACCACCAATATTTACCATTTTTTAAGTTCCTTATAAATAGATTTTCCATGAGAATCAATTGCAACAACCAAGGGACCAAATTCTTTGACCTTAAATATCCAAGCAGCTTCAGGCATACCTAATTGCTCAAGCCAATAAACTCCTAATACCTCTTCAACATTTTCAGCTGCAAGTGCACCTGCACCGCCAGTATAAGCTGTATAAACTCCAGTAAATTTTTTTAAAGCCTTTTCAGTTCTTTCTCCCATTCCACCTTTTCCAATTATAATTTTAATATCAAACTTTTCAATGAAATTATCTTCAAAAATTTCCATACGACTACTTGTTGTTGGACCAGCTGAAACTACCTGCCATTTTCCCTTTTCTTTTTTCATTAAGGGACCACAATGAAAAAGTGCCATTTCAGAAGGATTGAAGGGGATTTTGTTTTTTTCAAGCATCATATGATGCGCCTCATCACGAGCAGTGAAAATCTTACCTGTAACATAAATAATATCGCCAATATGTAGCTTTTTTATTTCTTCTTTACTAGCTGGAAGATTAAAATGATACTCCATCTATTTCACCTCCCAAGTTCCATTTTTATGAATTATCATATGTGCTCTTCTATCAGCCCAACATTGAACAGCAATGCCAACAGGTAGACTTGCTGGATGTCTATGTGCTTTTTCAATATGAACATCAAGAACAGTAGTTTTCCCACCAAGGCCCATCGGACCTATACCACTAGCATTGATTCTATTGATTAATTCTTTTTCTATTTCTGCAATTTTTTTATCCTTATGTCTGTTTCCAACAGGTCTGAGAAGTGCTTTTTTTCCTAATTTTAATGCTAGATCTGCACCTCCTCCAATACCAACACCTACAACTGTCGGTGGACAAGGATTTCCAGCAGCTTTTATCATTTCCTCAACAATAAAATCTTTAACACCTTCTATTCCAACACCAGGTTTGAGCATACCTAGCTTGCTCATATTTTCACTTCCACCACCTTTTGGCAGGGCTGTAATATAAACATCACTACCAGTAGTGAATTCCCATGTAATATATGGGATAAAATCCCCTGTATTATCTTTATGATTAACTCCAGTAATTGGATCAACAGTATTAGGGCGAAGTGGAATTTCTTTTGTTGCTTTTTTAACGCCATTTAAAATAATATCATTTAATTTATTGACATGTGGATAATCAATTCCAACTTTAACAAAAAAAGTTTGAATACCAGTATCTTGACACATCGGACGTTTTGTTTTTTTTGCAAGATCTATATTTTTAAGTATTGCATCTATTTGTGTTTTGGCAACACCTTTTTCGATATTATAGGCTTTTTTTAAAGACTTAATTACATCCTCAGGTAGTTCATTTTCTGCTTTTCTAATAAGTTCAACTACACCTTGTTCTGCATCCTTAAAATTCATATATATCCCGTCCATGAAAGATTATTTTAAAATTAACCTCCCTGAAAATTTTTGCGGGTAAAACAATTAGGTATTATATAACAGTTATTAAGTAAAAAAGGGTTTATTTTGCTTTGGCAATTTCGTCAACAGCTTCAGGGTTTGCAAGAGTTGATATATCACCAACATCTTTACCAAGGGCCTTTGACCTAATAACCCTTCTCATAATCTTACCAGATCGTGTCTTTGGAACATCTGTTACAAACCATATTTCATCTGGACGTGCAATTTTACCCATCTCTTTACCAACGTGCTCGCGGAGCTCATTTCGGAGATTATCAGATGGATTAGTGCCACCCTTAAGAACAACATAGGATGTTATTGATTCTCCCTTTAAATCATGAGGTTTGCCAATGACTGCTGCTTCAGCAACCATTGGATGACTGACAAGAGCAGATTCTATTTCTGAGTTTCCAATTCTATGACCTGAGACATTTAATACATCATCAGCTCTTCCCTGGATCCAGAAGTAATTATCTTTATCTTTACGAGTCACATCTCCTGCAAGATAAAGGCCCTCAAATTTACTCCAATATGTATTTTTATATCTCTCTGGATTCTTATAAATTCCCCGTAACATACCTGGCCATGGATGAGTAATTACCAAGTTCCCTCCAGCATTCTGAATAGGCTCACCTTTTTCATTTAATACATCTGCTGCAAGACCTGGAAGAGGTCTAGTTGCAGAACCAGGCTTTAATGGAGTTAACGGAAGAGGTGATATAACAAAATGACCAGTTTCTGTTTGCCACCATGTATCCATTATCTGGCATTTTTCATTACCGATATTTTTATAGTACCAAATCCACGCCTCAGGGTTTATTGGTTCGCCAACAGAGCCAAGAATTCTAAGAGTTGATAGATCATGTTTTTTAACCCAATCTTCTCCATATTTCATAAAAAGTCGGATACTTGTTGGAGAAGTATATAGTTGAGTAACATTATATTTTTCAATAATTTCCCACCATCTATCTGGTTGTGGGTAGTTTGGTGCACCCTCATAAAGAATAGAAGTTGCTCCAAGAATTAAGGGGGCATATACTATGTAGGAGTGACCAGTAATCCAACCGATATCAGCGGCACACCACCAGATATCCTCATCTTTCATGTCAAATACCCATTTTAAAGTGTAAGCAGTTCCAACAGCATATCCACCATGCGCATGAATTATACCCTTTGGTTTTCCAGTAGTTCCAGAGGTATATAAAAAGAATAATGGTTCGTTTGCATCAAGTTTTTCTGTTTCACATTCCTTTAAAGAACCAAAAACAAGATCGTGCCACCAGACATCTCTTCCAGCTGTAAAAGGAATACCATCTCCAGTTCTTTTAACAACAATTACGTTTTTTACGCTTGGTGCTTTTTCAAGAGCAATATCAGATTGTTCTTTAAGATAAACCTTTCTTCCTCTTCGCCAAAAACCATCACATGTGATAACAACCTTTGCTTTACAATCATTAACTCTATCTCTAAAAGCATAAGAACTAAATCCAGAAAAAACAACTGAATGAATGGCTCCAATCTTTGCACAAGCAAGCATTGCAATAGGTAGTTCTGGAATCATTGGTAAATAAATGCCAACACGATCACCCTTTTTAATACCAATTTTTTTTAGAGCATTTGCAAGTTTATTAACTTCAATATATAAATCGTTGTAGGTATACTTTTTTACATCACCAGGTTCGCCTTCAAATATAAAAGCAACCTTATTTTTACGCCAACTTTTAACATGTTTATCAAGAGCATCATGGACAATATTGTATTTTGCACCTATAAACCATTTCACCCAAGGCACGTCCCATTCGATAAGTTTGTCATAAGGTTTATACCATTCAACTACTTCTTTAGATATTTCTTCCCAGAACCATTTCCAGTTCTCTGCTTTTTTGTAGAGATCATCTATATTATTAACACCATTCTTGTCCATCCATTGTTTTACATTTGTCTGATTGATAAACTCCTTAGTGGGTTTAAAAACACGCTTTTCGTCAAGTAAAACGGATATATCTTCTTCTGGCATATAATCCAGTCCTTAAAATCCTCAATATCTAATCAAGATTATCTCCAAATGTAAATTATTGTATTTTTCATTCTAAATCTCTAGGAAATGCACCTGTTAACATTGCATATTCTTCAAAATCTTCAACAAAGTCAAAGTCCATATCAAAACTACTTTTTGGGATCTTCTTTGCAGCTTCTGCTAAATGTTTCTGTTGGATCTTTATAAGGTCTGCAAGTGGAGCAAAACGTTTTGATTTAACAACCGGATAAAAAGATGATGAATCAACCCCATCCATTATTCGGATTTTTTCTCTTAAAAAGTTACTCACCGTTTCCTTTGAGTCTGCCGCAATATTCATAACAATATCTTCATCACCTAGAGAATATGATACATAAATCGGAAACATGTTAAATGGATATTTGTGATTTATTAAATAATCATATATTATCCTGTAATTCTTTGGATGAGTATAAATCCGTATTATATATCTTTGAATATTTTCTGGTTTCTTTTTTGGAATAGGGAAAAAAACAGGTTTCATAAGTGATATTGTTCTTGTATGATGACATTCTTCAAAATCCCTGAGAGTTTCTGTTAGAAAATGTGCAATATTATCTGGATCTTTTACATCAAATATAACTCCAACACTCATCATTCCTTCTAACTGCGCTGAATATAATGGTGTAACAACGTCTGAAGATTCTTTTGCTATAACGTTTTCTACATAATTCCAAACTTTATTTAAATCTGTTTTTGGATACATTCTTACAATTATCATCATTTTAAAACCTCCTTATAGGAGTTGCTTGAATAAACTCGCAATATAAGAATCTTTTCTTTAAAATTATAAATTTCCTATAGAAGTAATTTACAAATAATTTAAGTATTAAATCTTTATTACCTTTACTACCCAATATAGCATATTTATACATGTGGGGAGGTTAATTTAAATGGGAAAAGGTATAGTTCAAAAGATTTTAGAAAAACATATTATTGAAGGCAATTGGGATCCTGGAAAAGAAATTGCTATAAAAATTGATCAAACATTAACTCAAGATGCAACTGGTACAATGGCTTACCTTCAGTTTGAAGCTATGGGTGCCGATAAAGTTAAGACTGAATTATCTGTAAGTTATGTTGACCATAATACTGTTCAAATTGGCTTTGAAAATGCAGATGATCATAAATATTTACAGAGTGTTGCGGCAAAATATGGTATAATTTATTCTCGTGCTGGAAATGGTATTTGTCATCAAGTTCATTTAGAGCGTTTTGGAAAACCTGGTAAAACATTACTTGGATCTGATTCTCATACACCAACTGGTGGTGGGATTGGTATGGTGGCAATAGGAGCAGGAGGCTTGGATGTTGCAGTTGCTATGGCAGGTGGTCCATTTTTTTTGACTTGTCCAAAGGTAATAAAAGTAAATTTAAAGGGTAAACTTAAGCCATGGTGTTCAGCAAAAGACGTTGTTCTTAAAATGTTAGAGACATTTACTACAAAGGGAAATGTTGGTTGTGTTTTTGAGTATGGCGGCGAAGGTGTAAAAACATTATCTGTGCCTGAGCGAGCAACAATTACAAACATGGGTGCAGAATGTGGTGTCACAACTTCTGTTTTTCCAAGTGATGAAACAACGATAGCTTTCTTAAAAGCTCAAGGACGTGAGCAAGATTGGTCTGAATTAAAAGCAGATTCTGATGCAGAATATTTTAAAGAGATTGATCTTGATTTAAGCGAAATAGTTCCCCTCACTTCATACCCCCATAGCCCTGGAAATATTAAAACAGTAAAAGAGCTTGAAGGAATGGAAGTAGATCAAGTTTGTCTTGGAAGCTGTACTAATTCATCATATAAAGATTTAATGACTGTTGCAAGGATTTTAAAAGGAAAAGTGGCTCATCCAAATGTTAGTTTTGTCATAGCACCAGGTTCCAGACAAGTCCTCCAAAATATCGAAAGAGATGGAGGACTAGTCGATTTAATAACAGCAGGTGCACGAATTGCTGAATCAGCATGCGGTTTTTGTATTGGAAATAGTCAGTCGCCAAAAACAGAAGCTACATCACTTAGAACAAGTAATCGTAATTTTTTAGGTCGCTCTGGAACAAAAAGTGCAAATGTTTATCTTGTCAGTCCAGAAACAGCAGCTGCAGCTGTAATTACAGGTAAAATGACAGATCCCCGTGATCTTGAAAAAATGGGTATTAAATATCCAGATGTTTCGATACCTAAAAAATTCTATATTGATGACAGCATGTTTATTTATCCACCTGAGCATCCAGAACAAATAAAGATATATCGTGGACCCAACATTGGAGATCCACCAGCAAGTCTTCCAATGCCTGATTCGATCACTGGAGAAATAACAATAAAAGTCGAAGATCAAATCACTACAGATCACATAATTCCTGCAGGTAGCAAAATGAAATATAGATCAAATGTCCCAAAATATTCAGAGTTTTTATTTGAAGTTGTTGATTCTTCGTTTTATATCCGAGCAAAAAAAATTAAAGAGAGTGGAAAGGCAAATATCTTTGTTGCAGGTGTAAGTTATGGGCAAGGATCTTCTAGAGAACATGCAGCTTTATGTCCAATGTATATGGGAACAAAAGCAGTTATTGCAAAATCTTTTGAAAGAATTCATACAGCGAACTTGATTAACTTTGGTATTATACCGTTAACCTTTAAAAACGAAAGTGATTATAATAAGATTGAGCAGGGTGATGACATTGAAATACCTGATATTAAAAATATTATTGAGGGAGGAGGAGCTTTAAAGGTAAAAAACAAAACAAAGGGAACTGAATTTGAAGTTAATTATAATCTCACAGATAGACAAAGAGAGATTATTATTGCAGGTGGTACACTTGCATTTATGAAACAAAAATCTAAATAAAAAAATTAGAGGTTGAAAAAAAATGGCACAAAGAGGAATAAGAGAATATGATGGAAAGAAAATGCTTGCTAAATATTGGTCTGGGTATGTTAGCAAGGATTTTAAATTTCCGGGAAAAGTAGTGTTAGTAGATCCAAAGACCAAACTTGATGACTTACCAAAAAAGAATAAATGGTTAATTACTGAAAAATTGGTGGTCAAACCAGATCAGCTTTTTGGTAAAAGAGGTAAACATGGGTTAATTAAGGCAAATGCGACTTTTCCAGAAGTAAAAAAATGGATAAAAGAACGAATGAATAAAGAAACAAAGGTTGGAAAGGTAACAGATAAATTGACACATTTCATAATTGAACCATACGTTTCACATAAACAAGAGTTCTACATTGCAATTAAAAGTAACCGTGAGGGCGATACAATATACTTTTCAAATCACGGTGGGGTAGATATTGAATCAGTATGGAATACAGTTGCAGAAATTCAAGTTGATGTAGCTCAAGATATTGACAAAGTTAACATTGAAAATAAATTACCAAAGGAGACACCTAAAGATAAAAAGAAAATGTTTGCAGATTTTATTAAGGGACTGTTTAAGTTTTATAGGAATCTTAATTATGCGTATTTAGAAATCAATCCATTTGTTGTATCTGGAAAAGAAATTGTTCCATTGGATCTTGTCGCAAGACTTGATGATACTGGTCACTTTGAAAGCAGCGATAAATGGGGAGATATTACATTTCCTGCACCATTTGGAAGGAAACTATCAAAAGAAGAAGATTACATTAAAACAATGGATGAAAAAAGCGGTGCGTCATTAAAACTAACTGTTTTAAATCCTAAGGGTCGAGTTTGGACAATGGTTGCTGGTGGAGGAGGTAGCGTAATATATACTGATACAATCGTTGATTTAGGTTATAGAGATGAACTTGCAAACTATGGAGAATATAGCGGAAACCCGTCAACTGATGAAACCTATGAATATGCAAAAACAATTCTTGATCTTATGACACGAGAAAAAGACCCTAAGGGAAGACCTAAATTTTTACTAGTTGGTGGAGGTATTGCTAACTTTACTGATGTTGCAAAAACATTTACCGGAATTACCATGGCTTTACGTGATTACAAAAAGAAACTTAAAGATGCAAATGTAAAAATATTTGTTCGCCGTGGTGGTCCAAACTATCAGGAGGGTTTACGTATTATGAGAGAGCTTGGAAAAGAGCTCGGCGTTCCAATTGATGTATATGGACCTGAAACTCATATGACAAGAATTGTAAATATGGCTTTGGAGGGAAAATAAATGGAGACAGTCACTATGACAAAAATAAAACCAAAACCAAAAAAGGTTAAAAACACAGGAATGAAACGACCTGATTATATTTTAATGGATAAAAACACAAAGGCAATTGTTTTTGGTTATCAACAACGTGCAATTCAGCGTATGCTTGATTTTGATTACATTTGTAGGCGTGAAGAACCCTCTGTTGTGGTAATAGTAAATCCTACTCGTGAAGGTTATCATAAATGTTTCTGGGGAACAAAAGAAATTATAATTCCCATGTATAGAACTCTTTCAGAAGCAACAAAAAAATATCCTGAAGCAGATTTTATAGTAAACTTTGCATCTTTTAGATCTGCATATCCAACTTCAAAGGAAGCTCTTGAAAGTAAAACAATAAGGACTGTGGCAATAATTGCAGAAGGTGTTCCTGAAAATAGAACCAAAGAATTAATAAAAATTGCAAAGGAAAAAAACAAATGGATAATTGGACCTGCTACAGTTGGTGGAATTGCAGCTGGTGGATTTAGAATCGGAAATACTGCTGGAATGCTTGATAACATCGTTGCTTCAAAACTTCACAGGGCTGGAAGTATTGCTTATGTTTCAAAATCTGGTGGACTCTCTAATGAACTCAATAACATCATTGCAATGAATACCGATGGTGTTTTTGAAGGAGTAGCGATCGGTGGAGATAGATATCCAGGTTCCACATTTATTGACCATCTTTTAAGATATGAAAAAAACCCAGATATTATAATGACAGTATTACTAGGTGAGGTTGGTGGAACAGATGAGTATGAGGTTATAAAAGCCCTTAAAACTAGGAAAATAAGAAAGCCTATTGTTGCATGGTGTATAGGAACATGCTCAAAGGTATTTCCTGCAGAAGTTCAATTCGGCCATGCAGGCGCAAGAGCTGGTGCTGATCTTGAAACTGCTGATGCAAAAAATAAGGCTTTGAAAGAGGCTGGTGCAATAGTTCCAAATTCCTTTGATGATTTCGATGAAAAAATCAAGCAAACATTTAATAAAATTGTGAAATCTGGTAAACATAAACCGATTCCAGATGTTGAACCACCGCAAATACCCCTGGATTATGCAGTTGCTCTTAAACAAGGAGTTATTAGACGACCTGCACAATTCATTAGTACAATATCTGATGATCGTGGCGAAGAATTAAGATATTGTGGAATAAAAATTAGTGATATATTTAAAGAAAAATGGGGACTTGGAGGAGTAATTGGTCTTCTTTGGTTTAAGAAAAATCTACCACCATGGGCTAGAGAATTTCTTGAAAGAGTAGTGCTACTAACAGCAGACCATGGTCCAGCAGTATCTGGTGCACATAATAGTATTGTTGCTGCACGTGCAGGAAAGGACTTGATTTCTTCTCTAGTTAGTGGACTACTTACAATTGGACCAAGATTTGGTGGTGCTGTTCAAGGTTCAGCTGATCATTTTACAAAGTATCTTTACGCAGGGGAAACACCTAGTTTTATGGTGAGAGATATGAAGGCTAAAAACATTAACATACAGGGTATCGGGCATAGAATAAAATCTGTAACAAATCCTGACGTTCGAGTAACAATTATGAAAGATTATGCAAAGAAACATTTCCCAATTACAGAAACTCTTGATTATGCTTTAGAAATTGAAAAGCTAACAACATCAAAAAGAAACAACTTAATTTTAAATGTTGATGGATGCATTGGTGTACTATGCTGTGATATGCTTAGAGGCATTGGATACTCAAGAGATGAGGTAAGAGAATTTGTTGATCTTGGAATATTAAATGCACTTTTTGTTCTAGGTCGAAGTATTGGTTTTATGGGTCATATTATGGACCAAAAACGTTTGAAGAGTAGATTATATAGGCATCCATGGGATGATATACAATACATGATGCCTGATAAACCTGAGGTGGTGAAATAAAAAAATGATGAAAGGAGTTAATACTATGGTAGATACTCAAGCAATTGAAAAAGCAAAAGAACATTTTGGAAATATTGTTATTGAGCAACTTGAACGAATAGAAAAAATGAAGTCTGCTGAAGATTGGATCGATTATAGTAAATTAAAACCAATAATAATTGGTGTAGTAGGCGGAGATGGAATTGGACCCTATATCTGCAAACATGCTCATAATATACTTGAATTTATGCTTGATGAGGAAGTAAAAAACGGAAAAATAGAGTTTAAAGTAATTGAAGGGCTAACAATTGAAAATCGAGCAAAAGTAATGAAAGCAATACCAGAAGATGTTCTTGAAGAAATTAAAAAATGTCATGTGTTAATAAAGGGACCAACTACAACACCGAAAAAAGGTGATCCATGGCCAAATATTGAAAGCGCAAATGTTTTCATGAGAAGAGCCCTTGACCTTTTTGCTAATGTTAGACCAGTGCGCGTTCCTGAAAAAGGAATAGATTGGATATTTTTTCGAGAAAATACTGAAGGCGCTTACGTTCTTGGTAGTAAAGGAATAAATGTTACAGATGATCTCGCAGTTGATTTCAAGGTAATTACAAAACAGGGTGCAGACCGGATCATAAGACTTGCATTTGAGTATGCAAAAAAGAATAAAATTAATAAAGTAACCGTTGTAACAAAGGCAAATGTTGTAAAAACTACAGATGGAAAATTCCTAAATATGGCGGAGCAAATAGCAAATGAATATCCTGAAGTAAAATGGGATGACTGGTTCATTGATATAATGACTGCAAAATTAATTGATCCAATACGTCAGTCAGAATTCAAAGTGATTGTTCTTCCAAACTTGTATGGCGACATTTGTACTGATGAAGCAGCTCAAATTCAGGGAGGTGTGGGAACTGCAGGTAGTGCAAATATTGGAAAACATTATGCAATGTTTGAAGCAATTCATGGTAGCGCTCCAAGAATGGTACAAGAAGGAAGAGCTCAATATGCTGATCCTTCAAGTATAATAAAAGGTGCTGCAATGCTTCTTAATCACATTGGTTATTCAGATAAATCAAAGAAACTTGAAAAGGGCCTTGACATTTGCAGTCAATACGAAAAGAAAATTGCTATTACAGGTAGATCTGACGGTGCAACGGCTGAAGAATATGCCAAATATATCATGGATACAGTAACAAACCCTGATTTAGAAAAAAAATGGCAAAACTATCAGAAATAAAGATTTACAATACATATATAAACATATAAAATATTCAATTGCACCAATTGGAATGTATAAAATTGAAGATATTGTTAATAAACACCATGATGGTGCAACTCTTAATCTTTTTGTTACACCAAGTTCACAAAAAACTATTTTTCCTGCTGGTTATAACAAATGGCGTAAATGTGTCGAGATAAAGATTTGTTCTCCTCCAACTGATAACAAGGCAAATAAAGAGATAATTAAAACAGTTGCCCAATTTTTAGATATTTCGATAAACTCTGTTTTTATAATATCTGGCAGTAAAAAGAGAAAAAAAATAGTTCTGATCAAAGAGAAATCAACTGATATTATAACCAAAAAATTAAAGGAGTCTCTTAATGGATTATAAAAAATCCCTTGAAGAAATTGAAAAAGCATTAATTGGATTAAAAGAGGAAAATAATAAAGTTCCAATTATTGTTGAAGGAGAAAAAGATATAGAAGCATTAAAAAAGATTGGAATTATTGGAAAAATAATTTCTGTAAATGCTGGTTTTTCAATTATTGATTTTTGTGATAGAATCGCTAGAGAATATAAAGATATCATTATTCTAACAGATTGGGATAGAAAAGGAGGATATCTTTGTAATACAATAAAAAAGAATCTTGAGGGACGTGTAAATTGTAATACTTCATATAGAGAAATTTTATCTAAAAATGCAATAATTAAAACAGTAGAAGGTCTTCCTTCTTGGATTAATACATTAAAAGATAGAATTAATAAGAATTATGCATGAGAGGGTAAGCAATTCTTTCTATGGAGAAGTCCGGTGAGGATGCTACATAAAAGGGAGTTGCTTATCCGCTCAGCAATTACTAATCAAATTTTTATTTAAAAATTTTGCCTTAAAAAGTATAGACAATTGACGATATTTTTTATATTTGATTTTAACAAAAAGCTAAGTGGAAAAAAAAAATTTTGTATTATTTATTTAAGTTTTAGATATATTTGAGGCATTTTAGGCATTACCTTTTTTGCTGAAATCTTTCCTTCTCTTGCTAACCATCCAAGTGCAAAAAAGGTGTTTTCTTTTGTAATACCAGTTAATGTCGGAATAAAAGTTAAATCAATTTCTTTAAAGGTGTTTAATATATTAAAAACCTTGCCTGCATCTTCTCCAATATTTTTAGCAAAATTGGTTTCTCCTAAACAATAATTATTATTATTTAAACAAATTTTATCTTCTCTTGCAAGCCACCCAACAGCAGCATAAAAATCTTCTTTTTTTAATCTTGTTGTTTTCATTAATTTGTTTTGATTTAGAGGTCCATATTTAATAAGTGTATTCCATATTTTACCAGCGTTCAATCCAAAATCATCTATTATATCTCCCATTTTTAATCCCCTTATGTCTAACTGTATATGTTTTTGTAATATATAAATTGTATTTGTAATAAAAAGAATTTTGATATTTTCAAATATGAGAACGTTTATTACATTATATAATGTTATTTTCAAAAACAACAGTTTGTCAGGTGTGTCATAAAAAGATAAATAAATCAGATTTAGAGTATATTGAAACATCAGTTGGAACCATTGTCAAATGTTGTAAAAATTGTATTCCTTATATCAAAATAAAAAAAAAAACTAAGTATATAAATTATGTAATATAACAATCTGTATTGCTCCAATCAAAACCTTTAACAACTCTTATTTTGGGAAAATTTTCATTTGGAATCCATCCCTGAATTGGATAAACCAGATTCGGAAAAAATTGTTTTATATCTGCTGATAGTTTTGTAGCAATATTTTCTTCTCCAAAATATTCTCTTGTAATATTATATGTCATTTGCTCAGTAGCATTTTCATCAAGAACTCCAAGTGAATGAATATATTCATGTAACAAGACATGAAATCCATATGGCTTTAATAAATCTGGTTTTGTTTCAATTATTCGTCTGATTGGAGTTGTATTTACCACAATAATATTTGATGCAATTTGATAATATGCACCTACAAAACCGTTTAAAGTTGATCCCAATTCCTGAAGTCCAAGCATTAATCCTGCCCTAGATCGCCCCTGGCTTTTTCTAACTGCATCTTTAACCAATTCAAAAGAATTAATTAGACTTTTTTCAATCTCACGATTTTTTAGCTCATCCATGTATAATATATATAGTTAACAATTGTTAATAACCTTTTCTATTGTGGAGTGTCTTAACTGTTTTTCCGAATATTTTTTTGGCTCGATTCAATAATATCAAGATCTATAAATCCATTTTTATACGCTTTTAGAAAAGTTTTAGCATCAACACTATATAAATATGAATCGCACATCTGGTGAAACTCTTTACAAGCAACGCTTTTTACATCCTTAATTACTTGCTTTGTTATTCTTGATGTAAAATGATAATCTTCTGAAAAAAACAAGTCAATTCCATTTTTTAAATTTAAAACAAGAATATTACAATCATTAGCAACATTTTTTGCCTCTACACCATGATATTTTTCCATAGATTGCATACATTTTTTTCCAAAAGTATCAGAAAGTAATCTGTTCTTAAAATCAATAACAATTGCACGAGCCTTTTTCCAACGTCTTAATGCACGTTTATAATCATATTGAGAAATGCGACCAAATACTTTTAATCTCTCAAGTTCAGATACGACTGTAGATGTAATAAAACAAGCAATATTATCACGAGCCAATATTTTAATAACACTATCAACTGAGGGTTTGTAATGTAAAAGAAAAGATGAATCAAAGGAAACACTTCTAACTTGCATATTTTTAATATAATGGTATTAATTTATAAATAAATAATTGTTACAAGTTTTTTGTGAGGAGGATGACCCATGGACTTTAGTGGAATTTCTGAATTAACTGAAAAATTTTCATTAGATAAAATTTTAGGTGGTGATTTTACAGCATTTTGGTCACTTTTTTATTTAGCACTGTCAATTGCGATTTATTCCGTATTAATCTACCATTTTTATAGATATATTGCACGAAGAGATTGTTTTAAACCTAGTGAGCAAAAGCATTCAACATCTGTTGGTTTTTTGAAATATGCATTATTGTTTCCGTTTATAGCTATTTTATTTTTTATAGGTTTTTCTCTTATGTTAATGTTTCTTTCAAAAAATATTGAAGTTGAGGTAATTTTATCAACTGCATTTGCAATAATTTTAGCTATAAGGATTTGTGCATATTATACTGAAGATCTTTCAAGAGATGTAGCAAAAATGCTACCCTTTGCTTTGCTTGGTATTTTCTTAGTAGATCCATCTTATTTTGCATTTGAGGATGTCATTGAAAGAATCAATTCACTTCCTGATTTTATTAATACTGCTATACAATTTATAATTTTCATAATCATAGTAGAATGGATTCTTAGAGCAATTTTAATTTCTAAAAATAAAATATTTCCAAAAAAAGAAAAAGCGGCTCCTGAATAAAAATAAAAAATTTACTGGAAATTATGAAAAGAAAATGCGATAGATGTGTAGTTAAGAATGATGGTTTTTTTAATACAATTGTAATGTATGATTATGCTGAACCAGGAAAGAAAAAGCCCAGACATTATCATTTATATTTAAATTGTTGAAAAGAACTTATCAAATAGCTTGAAGAAACAAAATAGAAATTAATACTTTCATAAGACCCATAATTAACTATTTTAGCAAAAAATTTGAATATTATAAAGTAATGAGGGGAAAAACTTATAAAATATTAATAATCCCATATAATTCGTGCTTTTTAGGGGGCCAACTTTGAAAAATATTATAATCAAAGGTGCAAGAGAACATAATCTTAAAAATATTAATTTAGAGCTACCTAGAAATAAATTTATCGTAATTACAGGATTATCTGGTTCTGGGAAATCCACCCTAGCTTTTGATACAATATATGCTGAAGGTCAACGTAGATATGTTGAATCACTTTCTGCATATGCCCGACAATTTCTTGGTCTTATGAATAAACCTGATGTAGATAGTATCGAAGGTCTTTCACCAGCTATCTCAATAGAACAAAGAACAACTAGCAAAAATCCCCGAAGTACTGTTGGAACGATTACAGAAATATATGATTATTTAAGACTACTTTATGCCCGAGTTGGAACACCATATTGCCCTGAACATAATTTAAAAATTGAATCGCAAACACCACAAAGAATTTCAAAAAGAATAAGTGAAGATTTTTCAGGAATGATTACAATTTTATCACCCATTATTAGACAAAAAAAGGGAACATATGAACAGCTGTTTAAAGAATTAAATAAGGAAGGTTATGTAAGAATTAGAGTCGATAAAGCAATTTATAGAACAGATGAAGAAATTAAATTAGATAGATACAAAAAACATGATATTGAAATTGTAATTGATAGATTTAATATTAAAGACAATACAAGGCTTGTTGAAGCAGTTGAAAATGCCTTAAAAAAATCTGATGGCCTTTTAATTGTTCTTGATAAAACAGATAATGAAAAGATATATTCCTCAAAGATGGCCTGTCCAACATGTGGTATGGTTTTTGAAGAACTGCAACCTCGAATGTTTTCATTTAACAGTCCTTTTGGTGCATGCAAAGGATGTCATGGTCTTGGTATCAAAATGGATTTTGATGTTGATTTAATAATTCCAAATAAAACACTTTCAATTGCAGATGGTGCAATTAAACTTTATAGAAATATGCTTGATGGATGGCGGATCAAATATCTTGGATCTGTTGCAAAACACTATGGTTTTGATATTTTTACCCCAATTATGGAGCTTACAGAAGATCAATACAACGTTTTAATGTATGGCTCATATGAAAAAATACATTTTAATATGGTTTCTTCCTCAGGTGAGGCACAATGGTCTGGAAGAGGTGTTTGGGAAGGACTTATTCCACAATCTGAGCGACTATACAAACAAACAGAATCTGAATACCGGAGAAGGGAACTTGAGCGATTTATGAGAATTACGCCTTGTCCAAATTGTAATGGAAAAAGACTGAAGTCAAAGATATTATCAGTTAAAATTGCAGAAAAATCGATAATTGATATAACAGATATGTCAATAAAGCAGGCAATTATTTTTTTCAAAACCTTAATTTTAACAAAAAAAGAAGAAGAAATTGCCTGGCAGATCTTAAAGGAAATAAAAGCTAGACTTGACTTTCTTGATAAAGTAGGGCTTAACTATTTGACATTATCCAGAAATGCCGGAACCTTATCAGGTGGTGAGGCCCAAAGAATCAGGCTTGCAACTCAAATTGGTTCAAATCTAACTGGTGTTTTATACATTCTTGACGAACCTTCAATTGGTCTTCACCAACGTGATAATAAAAAATTAATAGACACTCTCTATAAACTAAGGGATCTTGGAAATACACTTCTTGTTGTTGAGCATGACGAAGAAACAATAAGACATGCTGATCATGTTGTGGATTTAGGGCCAGGTGCTGGTATTCACGGTGGAAAGATAATTGCACAGGGAACACCTGTTGAAATTGAAAATCATCCAACTTCTCTTACAGGTAAATATCTTTCTGGTAAAATGCAAATACCATTACCTGAAAACAGAAGGAAATCTGAAAAATTCTTGCATATTTTCGGATGTAAAGAACATAACTTGAAAGATATAGATGTACACATACCAATTGGAGTTTTAACACTTGTTACTGGAGTTTCAGGTAGTGGAAAATCAACTCTTATTTATGATATATTATATCGAGGATTGATGAGAAAATTACATGATTCAAAAGAAGATCCTGGAAATCATGATTCAATTGATTTTGATGAAAGGATTGATAAAATAATTGTTATTGATCAAAGCCCAATTGGAAAAACACCTCGAAGTAATCCTGCAACATATACAAAAGTATTTGATGAAATAAGAAGGCTTTTTGCCCAAACACCTGAAGCAAAACGGCGAGGCTATAAACCTGGGCGTTTTTCATTTAATGTTCGCGGTGGAAGGTGTGAGGCATGCCAAGGAGATGGAGTAATAAAAATAGAGATGAACTTTTTACCTGATATTTACATTGAATGTGAGGAATGCAAAGGAAGTCGTTACAATAATGAAACTCTTGAGGTAAAATTTAAGGGAAAATCAATTGCTGATGTTCTATCTATGAGTGTAGAAGAATCTTATGAATTATTTCAAAATATTCCTATTATTAAAAGAAAACTTGAAACCCTTTCCCAAGTTGGACTTGAATATATCAAGCTAGGTCAAAGTTCAACAACACTTTCCGGAGGTGAAGCACAAAGGATTAAACTTACCCGTGAGCTATCGAAAAAAAGTACAGGAAAAACTATATATTTACTTGATGAACCTACTACAGGGCTTCATTTTCATGATGTTAAAAAGTTAATCGATGTTCTTAACAATCTTGTTGATAAAGGTAATACTGTTGTTGTAATAGAACACAACCCAGATGTAATTAAATCTGCAGATCACATTATTGATTTAGGCCCTGAAGGTGGAGACCTCGGTGGTGAAGTGGTTGCTTGTGGAACGCCAGAAGAAATCGCAATTGATAAAAAAAGTTACACTGGAAAAATACTAAAATCCATTATTAAGGTTCATGAAAAATGCTTGATTTAAAAATTCTTCCAAATGAACCGGGCTGCTATCTTTTCAAGGATAAAAAGGACAGTGTAATTTATATTGGAAAGGCTAAAAATCTAAAAAAAAGAGTTAAAAGTTATTTTCAAAAAGAAGATTTTGACATTAAAACTCAAAGTATGATCAAACATATAAAAACACTGGATTTCATAGCAACCGATAGTGAAGTAGAAGCCTTAATTTTAGAAGATACTCTTATTAAAAAATATCAACCTAAATATAATATTCGTCTAAAAGATGCAAAGAGTCATTCATACATAATTTTAACAGGTGAAGAGTATCCTCGTGTTTTAATTGCCAGAAAAAAAATAGGGAATGGTCGATTTTATGGACCTTTTGTTTCAGCAAATGAGCGGGATTATGTCTTACAATTTTTAAAAAAAACTTTTTTGCTTCGAACATGTATGAAAATGCCAAAAAAGGTGTGTCTCAGATATCATATAAATCTATGTGATGGACCTTGTGTTGGTTTTGTTTCTAAAGATGATTATAATAGTAAAATAAACAAAGTAAAACTTATTTTATCAGGGAAAACTGAAAAACTTTTAAAGAATCTTGAACTCGAAATGAAGAAACAATCTGAAAAAAACCAATTTGAAAAAGCTCTTGCCACTCGAAATCAGATAAATGCCATTAATCATCTTAATGAACGGCAAAACATGCAACGTGAAAAAAAATATAATGAAGATATCATCAATTATCAAATAAAAGATGATAAAGTATATCTTATGGTCTTTAATATTTACAAAGGAACTCTTACCAATAAAAACGAGTTTGTTTTTGATTATAATCCAGATTTTTTAGAAGAATTTATTGTTCAGTATTATTCAGATGCGCTTGTTCCAAAAGAACTAATTGTCCCAACAAAATTATCTGATTCAATAGCACTATTTTTAAAAAATAAAAAGGGAAAAAAAGTTATTGTTACAAAACCTCAGAAAGGTGAAAAAAAGCAACTACTTGAATTAGTTGAAAAAAATATTGAGATAGCGTTTTTTGCAGATATTGATAAAGTTAAAACTCTTAAAAATAGACTACATTTGCACGAATCTCCAGATATAATTGAATGTTTTGATATATCTCATCTTTCAGGAACCTCAACAGTTGGTTCAATGGTTCAATATCGATTTGGAAAACCTGATAAAAACAATTATAGAAGATTTAGAATTCGTTCAGTTGAAGGAATTGATGATACCTCTGCAATTGCAGAAGTTGTAAGAAGAAGATATGCCCGTTTAAAAAAAGAGGATTCCGAATATCCAAATTTAATAATAATTGACGGTGGTCGTGGACAACTTAATTTTGCCCTTCAAGAACTTGTTAAGCTGGACCTAAAAATTCCAATTATTTCAATTGCAAAACAGTTTGAAGAGATTTATTTTCCAGGACTTTTGGAGCCGTTAAAACTATCAAAAAAGGATAAAGCATTACAGTTTATTCAAGAGATCAGAGATGAAGCTCATCGTTTTGCAATAAAATATAATAGACTTCTACGAAAAAAGGAATTGATTGCATGAATAGGTTTAAACTTGTTACAAATCTTAAACCAAAAGGATCTCAACCTGAGGCAATTAATCAGTTAGTAGAAGGAATAAAACAAGGTGAACAGTATCAAACATTATTGGGTGTTACTGGATCTGGTAAAACGTTTTGTATGGGATGTATTATTGAAAAAATTCAGAAACCAACCCTTGTTCTTGCCCACAATAAAACACTTGCTGCTCAACTTTTTAGTGAATTTAAAGAGTTTTTCCCAGAAAACCGTGTTGAATATTTTGTTTCATATTATGATTATTATCAACCTGAATCATACATTCCTTCTAAAGATCAATATATTGAAAAAGATGCTGATGTAAATCCAAAAATTGAACAAATGAGACTTGCAGCAACTGCTTCAGTTTTATCTCGTGAGGATACAATTGTTGTCGCATCTGTATCTTGCATATATACTGTTGGAGATCCTTCAGATTTTACATCTCTTGGTTATGAACTTAGGACAGGTACTAACGTTGATAGAAGGGAAATTTTAGAGCGATTAATTGACATGCAATATGAAAGAAATGATTTAGATCTTGCACCTGGTAGATTTAGTGTAAAAGGAGAAGTAATTGATCTAATTCCAGGATATTATGATAATATCATTAGAATTGAACTATTTAGTGAAGAAATTGAAAAAATAACGGAAATAGATAAAATCACCAGAAATCCAGTTGGAAAACTTGATTACCTTTTTGTTTACCCTGCAAAACATTTTGTTATAGGAGAAGATAAAAGAATGAAAGCGATTGAATCAATTAAACAAGAACTCGAAGAAAGACTCCCAGAGCTTAGTATGATTGAAGCACATCGTTTGAAACAGAGAACACTTTACGATATTGAAATGTTAGAAGAAATAGGTTTTTGTAAGGGTATTGAAAACTATAGTAGACATTTTGATGGAAGGAAACCTGGTGAAAAACCGTTTTGTTTTCTTGATTATTTTCCCAAGGATTTTTTAATGTTTATTGATGAAAGTCACAGAACTATTCCTCAAATTCATGGTATGAATCATGGTGATTACTCTAGAAAAAAGTCCCTTATTGATTATGGTTTTCGCCTGCCTAGTGCCTTTGACAATCGACCACTTACTTTTGATGAATTTTCAGATTATATGAAAAATGTTATATTTGTTTCTGCAACACCTGGTGATTATGAGTTAGGAATATCTGGTCAAATTGCTGAGCAAATAATTAGACCAACAGGTCTTGTTGATCCTCCATGTGAGGTTAGAAAAACTCAAGGACAAATTGAAAATCTTATATCAGAAATTAATAGTACTGTTTCACGTGAAGATAGAGTTCTTGTTACAACTCTTACTAAAAGACTAGCAGAAGAATTATCTGAATTTTTAGCAGATAAGAGCATAAAAACTCGTTACCTTCATGCTGAAATTGATACACTAGAAAGATCGGAAATAATTCGCCAACTTCGTCTTGGAAAGTTTGACGTTCTTGTCGGTATCAATCTTCTTAGAGAAGGTCTTGACATTCCAGAAGTTGGTTTTATTGGTATTCTTGATGCTGATAAAGAAGGATTTTTGCGTGATCATAGAAGCCTTATTCAAATAATTGGAAGAGCTGCAAGAAATGTAAACTCAAAGGTTGTATTATATGCAGATAATATTACAGATTCAATAAAAATAGCACTAGAAGAAACAGAAAGGAGAAGAAATATTCAGCTTAAATATAATAAAAAACATGGTATTGTTCCCACTACAATTATTAAACCAATAAAAGAAAAACTTGTGGATTTGAAAGATGTAAAACATATCCCTAAAAAGGATATTCCCAAAATGATTGTCGATTTGGAGCTTGAAATGAGAAAGGCAGCTGATGAATTAAACTTTGAAAGAGCAATTTATCTAAGAGATAGGATAAACAGATTAAAAATTAAGGTTAATAGTTAATTATTTTTTTATTTAGGTAAATATTAATATAATTTATAACTGAATAATTGTTTAAAGTAACAGCCTCAGAAGCATCGGAAATTGTTCTAAAAACCTAAGCAATAAATTTAAACTAAATGTTGCTTTGTTTCTAGGTATCTTTATGTCAAATGTAGTTGTATCACTTATAGCTTCCTTGATATCTTTTGCATATGCCTTAATTATAAAATTGCCTTTTTTACTCCATGTATGACTAATTGTGACTTCTACTCCAGAGTCATATGGACCATAAGTATGAAAATCTCCACTGCTACAGCAACCCCAACTAACACAATAGTAAATCTTATCATTTTCTGGATCTGTTGTGATAAACTTGTAGTCTAATTTTACTCCTACTTTACCATTTTTTGGACCATCGATAGTAGGTGCATTTGGCGGTTGATTACTTAATATTAATGTCCAGGTAGTATCTTCTGCTTTTTTACCTTCATCATCAGTTACAATTAACATAACAGTATAATTACCCTCCTCTGAATAAGTATGAACAGGATTCTGTTTATTAGAGCTATCTCCATCACCAAAATCCCAATGCCAACTGTAAGGTTCAGTTCCACCAACCGCATAACCATTAAACTGTATAGGTGTGTTTGTCCATCCTTGATATGGTCCATCTGCGCTTGTGAGAAATAATTTGGTAATAATAAAATGATAATCTGATGAAAATGCAATATTATCATTGACGTCAATAGCCCAGACAATGAACATATATAATCCAATCATATCATAGACATTATTATAGTAAAAGGTATCTCCAGTTTTAGTGTGAAATATCGAAAAATTCTCCCAATGGTCATCAGGATATTTAATGAATAAACATACATCAGCTAATCCAATATTATCTGTTACATTTACTGAAATATTTACATATTCCCCAGCTAACTGAAGTTTTGGTATTATCTTTGCTTCAGATATCATAGGAGGAAATTCATCATCAAATGTAGTATTATTTGGTATACATTCAATTATATTTTGCTTTTTTATGGATACACTACCTATTGAAGGAATAATACTTATTCCAACAAACAAAACAATTATTCCAACTATCAGTGCTTTTCTAAACAAATTATTTTTACGCATACATTCTGCCCCCCATTAACAATTTGTCATGGACTTTCTAGTATTTAAAAAGTATGCTAATTTATCCGCTATTTTGCCTAATAATTTTAATATTGTGATAATAAATATTAAATAAATCATTTTACAAAAATTTTCTTAATTTTTTTAATCCTATATATGCTATTGTTTAGTGGTTGGTAACCGGAAACTCTCCAGGATAAAGATCAAGTATTGTTGGATTAAAATAGCAACATAAATTAACTAAAAACTTTGCATAATCAAAAGATTCCTCAGCAGAATTAATACCATCTTGATTTCCCTGAAAATCTGCTGCTCCCCATAATCCTTCTATTAAATATTTTGAGAAATAGGATCCATAGCATAATTCATCTTCTTCACATGACATTAAAACAATTCGATTTTTTGCAGATAATTCATAAGCAAAACCCTGGACAAATGATTCAGCGTTATAATTCTTCTTTATTGATTTACTAAAATACAAATTGTCATTAAAACCACCACTATGACAACTTTCAACAATAAGACATACTCCTTTAGCTCGTATCCTATTTAAGTAGTAATTCAAAAGGTCATCCCAAATAAAACCATACCATCTTTCAAAACCATGATACATAGCTAAGGATTCATCAGCTCCATCAGCTTCATCTTTTGGTGGAATATCAAAAGGCTGCCCTCTATACTTCAGTGATGTACCATGAGTTGCTAAATAAACAAGTACCAAATCATCATTATCTGCATTTTTAATTAACCAATTGAGTTCTTTTATAAGCCGTCCACCAGTAGCTTGCTGTGCAGTTATTTTATGGATGTGATCTTCCATCCAATTAGATGAATCAAGAAGAACTTCATATAGATCAGAAGCTGCCTTAAGCATAGATGGTCTATTTTCTTCAGGATGATTATAGTATATACCAACTGCAAAAATTAAACCCCAATATTCTGTTTCATTGATGGCTGTTTTTAAATTATAACTGATACTCATTGCAGGTAGTGCTGAAAGAATAAATCCAAATGTTATTCCATAAATCATTGCTTTTTTTAACTTTTTTTTATGCATTTGTTAACTCCCCGTTTAAATTATAATGCGTTTATGAATATTTAAAATTTTTATTTAAAAGTAATTAATAATCTGAGTTACCTCATAATCCTATTTTATAAAATATAATAATCTCTGAAATATTGGAAACATATCAATAAATCTCATATGTCATATGGTTCTTTAGCTGGAAAAAAATCCCAATTAATTAATCCCCATATATGATAAAATCCCATATTATTCCAGTCATTCCAATAATTTTTATAATAAAAATTGAACATCAATTTAGAACTAATGTAGTTATTATAATAAAAATTTGAATCTATATTCATGAAATTATTATAAGAAAATCTATTGAAGTAATTTAATAAATTCATTTCAATACCATATTTATTATTCTCAAAATGACAATTAGTAACCTTACCATTTCGGAGGTTTCTACTAAATCGAATCCCTGCATCGCGATTATTTAAAAATTTACAATTTGATACTAAACAACCTATAAGAGCGGCGAATTCTACACCATTTTCACAACCTATAATAGTACAATTAATTAACTTAAAATTTTTATGGTCTTCACGAACATGAATACCATGATAAAGACAATTAGTTATTATAGTATCCTGAACAATGTTATCCTTCCCTGAATGATAATAATCAATACCCCAAAAAAAATGTGGTGAATCAATACGGCAATTTTTAATTATATTACCATCACAAGCAAAATGAAATCTTATATTATAATTTGAAAGATTACAATTTTCTATTAGATTGTATTCCCCATCTGCCACCCATATAAAACCATCATCATAAAAACTGCAATTTAATATTTTATTATGAGAGGAATATCTTATATAAATACCCCAATCCCCATACCCTTCATTACGTATGAAATTACAATTCTCAACAGTGCAATATCTGGTCTCATCAATAAAAACACCGATTTGATTATCAAAAATATTATTTCTAATCAGATTTGGACCAACATTTTGATAATTTCCTCTAGAAATATAAACTCCACTATAAGATTTTATAAAAATATTATTTTCTATTATATTATTTATTGATTCGATTTGAATACATGCATCACCTATATCACCAAATTTATATTCCCGTATTCCGATTATCGTAAAACCTCGTATTAGAACATCATCAGATATTATAATAATAACATCGTGGTCTGCTGCATTACCATTTATGATTGTATTATATTTATTTTCTCCAATTAAATTTATAGATTTATCAATTATTCTATTATATTCATAATAAGTCCCACTATAAACATAAATAGTATCACCATCAACTGCATCATCAATTGCACTTTGAATAGTGGTATAGTTATCAGGACCACTTCCACCCACATAAAGAGTATTACCAGTACCAATATTGGATGGTTGCTCTATCCTTGAAACCCTGACATTAAATCCAAGACTACTAGGAATAAATGCAGAACACATCAACAAGAAGCATAATCCAAATGCAAGAGACCTTTTACTCAACTA
>JABAOH010068595.1_pt3 | contig 46318 bp, 42 predicted proteins | sample 7062181 | NCBI WGS metagenome assembly JABAOH01 (sample SAMN14538630, study PRJNA623070) | marine sediment metagenome | biome: marine biome [ENVO:00000428]; feature: marine pelagic biome [ENVO:01000023]; material: deep marine sediment [ENVO:00002113]; isolation source: pool of 5 deep marine... | reverse complement strand
TGCTGACGCCGGGACCGGCGTTGATGCAGGCCCCGCACCCGGGCGCCAGCAGGCGGGCTCCCACCTCGCTGAACAGATCCAGATAGCCCTTTCGACGGCAGTGCTCTTCCACGTCCAGCGAGCCCATCTGGATATAGCAGGTCACGTGGCTCGAAATCCCGCGCCCTTCGTCCCGGGCGATTCGGAACACACGGGCGTACATGTCCATGTCCTCGCACTTCGCACCCGTGCAGGAGCCGATGTAGACGATGTCGACGTCTACCGGACCGTCCAGCTCGTCCACGAAGACGCCGTTGCCGGGATCGCCCGGCGTGGCGACGATCGGCCGTAGCTTCGACGCGTCGACCTCGATCGTGTGCACGTACTCGGCGCCGGGGTCGCTGCTCAACCCCGCGCAGAGCCGCTCCGCTTCCTTTCGTGCCATGCCACGGCGTTCGACCAGGAACTCGACCGTCTTTTCATCGGCCTCGCAGATCCCGGTGAATGCTCCGATCTCCGCCGACATGTTGGTCAGCGTGGCCCGCTCGTCCACCGACAGGGCGGCGACGGCCGGTCCGACCCACTCGAGAACCCTGGCCAGAGCGCGGCCCTGTTTCACGTAAGAGTGACGTAGCACCTCCAATACCATGTCCTTGGCCGTCACGTTCTCGGCTTTCTCGCCGACGATATGGATCTTCACGGTTTCGGGGACCTCGAGCCGCACGTCTTGTGTCACCCAGGCGTTAGCGATCGCCGTCGATCCCACCCCGAACGCCACCGTCGCCATAGCACCCGAGTGGGGCGTGTGGGAATCGCTACCCACGATGACTTGACCGGGGAGCGCGTGCGTGCTGTAGACGATCGTGTGGCAGATCCCCTCTGAACCTTTGCGGTCTTTCAAATCGCCATGCAGCCGAAGACCCTGGGCCGCGGCGAACTCGCGCTGCTTCTTCGCCAGGCCGCCGGCTAGATCGAGCAGACCCTGCTTCCGCTTTTCCTCCGGCATCACCAGATCGAGCATGGCGAGGTGGTCACGGAACAGTAGAACCGACTTCTTGTCGCGGATATCGTCTTCGGGCGCGTACTGTTCGTAGAGGCCGGCCGCCATCGGCGTCACGTACTCGTGCGAAAAACGCACATCTGTCTTGACGAAGCCCGTATCGCCAGGTCCCACGGCAGGGACCCCGAGCGCTTCCTTGGACAGGTCTGTGACCCAGTGGCGGGCGAGGATTTTCTCCGCCACCGTCATCGGCCGGCCGGCGGACCTCTTCGGCAGCGGCGGCGTGACCCCACCTATCCGTCGCGCCTTGTTATAGGCGAACAGGCCGCCTCGCTCGATGATTTCTCGGGTGATCGGATCCGCCTCTTCGGTGAACTCGCGCAGCGGTATCGACTCGCCAGCCCGAATGCGGGTAACCAGATCGAAGTCGGTCGAAGTCAGCAGTCCGAGGTTCTGGCAGTTCTCTCGATAGATACGCTCGATGTTCTCGGCGATGACTACGCGGATCCCCGCCATCAACTCCGCGAACGGCGACGCCTCGCGGCTCGATCCCTTGCCACGACGCTTTCCTGACACGCAGGCGACAAACCCACCGTTCTTCACAGCGTTTCGACCGACAGGGCGCTCGCCCTGGCACTCGAGCCCCACATACGGATACTCGCCCAGCTTCTCATCGTAGTGATAGCAAACCCAGCCCGGCGTGATCTCGTCCGTCGATACGTCATCACGCAGCTTCATCGCTGGATCCCAGTCCAGATCCTCGCCCGCCAGCTGCTGGCGGATGAGTTCGGGATCTTCGGTCAGGAAGAGAATTCGACCCTCGAAACGCACCGAGGGACCGTTCGCTCCGTCTTCTAGTTTCAACTTCATCTAGTTCTATCCTCACACATTCAGAAGATGCGCCGGCAACGGCCGACGACCCGCGTAGCCGGCATCCAGATCGTGCCACCACTCGATCGACTCCTCGCCCAGCTTCCAGCAGAGAAAGATGGGTCGCCCGTCCAGCGTCGAGTAGAAATCGACCAACCCCTCTTCGAACCCTTTGAACAGTGCGCCGATCTCATCCAGCTCGCCGATGAACCGGTTCACTGTCTCGGCCAGCTCCTCGATCTCTCTCTCGAGCGCGCGGCGGCGTCCCGCGCTTGCGGGGCTCTCCGTATCCTGCTCGCGCAAGTCACTCAACCGCTCGAGCATCGACCGGTGGGTGGAGACGATGTCCGTCACGATTCGGCGCACCAGAGGAAGCGTCTTCTTGGCTTCGTCTACGGTGAAGTACTTCGACATTTCCTAGATCCCTTCATGGCCACAAACTGGGTCGCTGACATGGCTGCGATCCACGCCGCCACGTTCGGACTTCGGGGCCCGCCCGACAGGATCATACGCGGCGTACCTGTAAGGTATGGGCACGCGAGGCGGGCGATCAACGGCTGCCCCCGACTCCGGGCCGACGCTCCAGAACTTCGATCGCCCGCGCGTTGTCCTCGGTCGTGTTGTAGAAATGCGGCGAAAGCCTCACCGCCCCGGGGCGGTAATCGGCGATCACGCCCGCCTCCCCCAACCGTCGCACCGCCGCCTCAGGCTCGGTGTTCTCGATCATTACGATCGCCGAGCGGGCCGCCGGCTCGGAGGCGCCGCGGATGCGAAGCCCAGCCGATCGAGCGCGTCGCCACAGATCGTCGGCCAGCGAAGCCACACGCCGGCGGATCCGCTCGATGCCGACCTCCTGCACCAGCTCCAACCCGGCCCGCGCCGTGTATAGCGTCGGGACCGCCGGAGTGCCGAGCTCGAAGCGCCGGGCGTCCTGGCGCAGCCGCAGGGCCCCCACGTCGAAGGCGAACTGGTCCTCGGCTCCGAACCACCCCACCGCCGTGGGCTCCAAGCGCCGGCAAAGCTCGCGCCGCACGAAGATATAGGCCAGACCCTGTCCCCCCAGCAGCCATTTCAACGAGCCGCTGAGCAAGAAGTCAGCTTGAAGCTCCCTGGCATCCACGGGAAGTTGGCCCGTAGATTGATAGGCGTCGACCAGGCAGAGGGCGCCCATGGCCCGGGCATGCCGGGCTATGGCGCCGACGTCCTGGATCGCGCCGGTCGTATAATAGACGTGAGAGGTCGCCACGAGCGCAGTTCGCTCGTCGATCGCCGCAGCGAAGGCCTCGACGGGCACGCTGACCCCGTCGGGAGACTTCAGGACCACAGGCTCGACTCCGAGGCGGCGCCGGGCCAGGAATTGGTAGATGACGGTCGGGAAGTCGAGCTCGGTCGTCACGACGCGGGGACGCTGCTCGAGATCGATCGCGCTGACGATCGAGGTCAGGGCCGCTGAGATGCTCGCCGCCAGCGCGGTTTCCGACTCGTCCGCCGATATCAGCCGCGCGAAGGAGGCGCGAACAACCTGAGCGGCCTCGAGCCAGTGGTCGTACCAGGCGGCTGCGCCAAAGCGATCCCAAAGGTCGGCAAAGCGATTCAGCGCTTCCCGGCTACGCTGGGAGAGAGCGCCCAGTGAGCAAGAGTTCAGGTAGACCGCCGAGCGAAAGATCGGAAACTCAGGCCGATAGCGTTCGGCAAGTTCGTATAGATCCGCTTCAGGCATGCAGGTTCGAAAAGACGTTATGATCTCTCAAGATGACGCGGGTCCGCTTTACCCGGCCGCTCAAGCCGCCAAGCTGGAAGAGGCCGACCGCGGAAACCCGATTCCGGGCGGCGAGCCGGGCTGCCCGGTCTGTGGAGCCAAGACGGTGCGGCTCGTCGAAGAGCACCAATCACCCAGCAACGGCGACTCGCCTTTTCGGGTCCGGCTGATCTGCAGCAACGACGAGTGCCGCCGCTGGACCGTCTATAACTGGTGACCGTTTGATCGAGCGGTCACCGCGGTAATCGCCGCCTTGCTCGCCTCAGTCTTCGAACACAACGGGACGATAAAGGATCTCATCGCCTTCACGTCGCACACAGCAGCGATGCAGCTCCGCCGCCCGCAAGGTCCGCTCCAGCTCACCCTCCATCCCCGCGGCGGCTACGTGCTCGCTCAACTCCAAGAAGCGGCCGGGCAGCACCTGATCTTCGTACAAGTGTACCTGCGCACCCACCACCTGCGCCGCCTGAGCGTACTGGCGCCACCGCTGGAGGTATTCGTCGCGCCGGTCCGGACGAACGATCGCCCGCACCGCACGATACTTTCGCACCTCGGCCATACCACCTCCCGCGTTTGCCGCCCCCGGCACGCCCAACTTACATTCCGCCGGGACGAACAGCACCTTAGCCTGAGAACCGGGTCGTCGAGAGCTGCTTATGCCTGAACAAAACTCGAGCCGACTCGCGGCCAAAGCCAACCAGCTCTACTGGCACACCAGCCGCCCGGCCGGCCATCTGGCGGAGGAACTGGGGGTCTCCCGCTCGAAGTTCTACGCGCTGATCGAGCCGCTCCGGTTGGAGATCAGCTGCGAGGCGTGCGGAGCACCGCTCGCTTTCAGCAGCCGCTCCGACCGGGAGGCGGGTCGCGGGCGCTGCCCCGATTGTGGAGCGCAGAAGCAGGTGCGAGCCAGCGAGTCCGGCGCCCCCGAAGTCACCGTGAAGCAACCGGCGCCGGCCGCGTCCACGGCGGGAGACGCGGGAACGGTCGTCATGCCCGAAGGCCGCGTGCTTTGGGTGAGCGCGATCGCCGGTACCGCGCTGGGGCTCCTGTTCACCGCCTGGTGGCGACGCCGTTGAGCCGCGGCAAGGACCGCTGCGAATCGCGCAACCTTTACGAATCGATGACATGGAGATTATCCGCGAGCCGAAGGTTACGTTGTTGGCCCGTCAGCAGTTTCTCGGCCACCCCGATATCGATTGGAGCAGCGACACCGACAACGCTCCCCAGCAACTCGTCGAATTCGCGGGTCGGCTTTGCTATCTCAGCTTCGGCAAAGACGTGCGGGTCATCGGAGGTCACAAGACCATCCAGGGCCGCACGAACAACAAGGAGTACCTGGCGAATCTCCTGCAGGTCAAACACGGCAGCGTTCTCGAACACGCCGTGTTCACCTTCCTTTTCGAAGGCGTCTCCCGGGCGCTGACCCACGAGCTGGTGCGACACCGGGCCGGCTTCGGCTACTCCCAGCTCTCCCAGCGTTACGTCGACGAGTCGGACATCGGCTTCGTCCTGCCGCCGGAGATCGAGGAGGGTACCCGCGCATTCGACCTTTGGAAAGAAGCCTGCGAGAGCGCGCTCGAATCGTATCGCAAGCTGCTGGAGCAGGTCACCGAGCAAGTCGCCGACGAACCGAAGGCCACCTTGCGGCGCAAGCGCGCCCGTCAGGCCGCCCGAGTGGTCTTGCCCAACTCGGCTGAGACGAAGATCGTCGTGACCGCCAACGCGCGAGCCTGGCGTCACTTCGTCGAACTCCGGGCCGCGCCCACCGCCGACGCCGAAATCCGCACTTTGGCGATCGCCGTATTACGCGTTCTGCAAAATGAGGCGCCGGAGATTTTCGGTGACTTCGAGATCACGCTTCTCGACGATGGAACCGAGACGGCTTCGACCCCCAACAGCAAAGTCTAGCCGGGGGACGCCGGCCGCTCGAAGATGAACCAACTTTCCGACGGCGACCTCCTTCCGCACATCGCCGTCCCGCCGCCGGGCCCTCAGTCACGCCTGCTCGCCGCGCGACTGAGAGAGCACGAGTCACCTAACATCACCTTCGTGTCCGACGACGGCCCGATCTTCTGGCGCGAGGCCCGCGGCTCCAACGTGCTGGACGTGGACGGTAACGTCTACATCGACCTCACGGCAGGCTTCGGGGTGGCGGCCGGCGGGCATCGCAACCCGCGCGTCATCGCGGCGGCCCAGGCTCAGCTCGAACGTCTGGCGCACGGGCTGGGAGATGTGCATCCCCCGGAGATCAAGACGGCAACCCTCGAGCGGCTTGCGTCGATTGCGCCGTCCGGACTGAGCCGGAGTATCCTGGCCAGCTCCGGCGCCGAGGCCGTCGAGGCAGCACTCAAGACCGCCCGACTCGCTAGCGGGCGGCCCGGGGTCCTCTGCTTCAGCGGCGCCTATCACGGTCTGACCTACGGGGCGTTAGCGGTCACAGACGGACGTCTGTTCCGCGAGCCTTTCCAGGATCAGCTCGGACTTCCCACGGTACGCGTGCCGTTCCCGAACCCCTTCCGGCCGCCCCAGCAGCTTCGCGGTCAAGATGATCTCGCCAGCGCCGCACTCGAGATCGTGTCCGCTCGGCTCGAGTCCGGCAAGCAGCAGATCGGCGCCGTGATCGTCGAACCGATCCAGGGACGTGGCGGGACCGTGATCCCACCCGAAGGCTTTCTCCGTGGCCTGCGTGATCTGTGCGATCGCTTTGGCGTGACGCTCATCTTCGATGAGATCTACACCGGATTCGGCCGGACCGGACGCTGGTTCGCCTGCGACCACGAAGCGGTGGCTCCCGACCTTCTCTGTGTCGGGAAAGCGCTCACCGGGGGTTTCCCCTTCTCGGCCTGCATCGGACGCCCGGAAGTCATGGCGGCCTGGCCCGAAAGCGGCGGGGCCGCCATCCATACCAGCACCTTCCTCGGTCACCCACCCGCATGCGCCGCGGCGCTCGCCCAGATCGAAGAGATCGAGTCGCGACAACTCGTGGACCGTGCCGCCCGGCTCGGCGAACGGCTCCGGCAAGAACTCCTGGGACTCCGCTCGCGGCTCCCCGCGGTAGGCGACGCGCGCGGACGCGGGCTCCTGGCTGCGATCGAGCTGGTCCGGCCGGACACCGGGGCACCCGACCCGTTGGCGGCAGCCCGAATCGTCCGATCCGCCTTGCGCGAGGGGCTGATCCTGCTGGTGGACGGGCCCGACGCCAACGTCATCGGCCTCTCACCACCTCTGACGATCGCGGAGTCACAGCTCGACTTCGCCCTCAGCACTTTACAGGACTGTCTCGCGCGCCCCTGAGCGATTAACTTCCCGGCGCGGTAGCATCTCCGGGGCGAAAGGAGACGCCATGGTGGATCCGCAAATCACCGTTCAGGGCACACCCAACCCCAACGCGGCCAAGTTCACCGTCGACCGCACATTGGTGGAGGGTACGTCCAGCGTGTCCTACTTCGACCCGGACACAGCCAAAGATGACCCGCTGGCGAGCAGACTCTTCGCTCTGGATGGCGTGGAATCGTTGTTGATCGCCGACGACTTCGTCACCGTGACCAAGGCGGCCTCGGCCAGCTGGGACGATCTGGTGCCGCAAATCGAGAACATTATCAAGGAGGCTTTGTCCTGAGCCGTCTCGTCTCTGTTCCGATCATTCTCCTCGCCGGGCTGAGCCTGGCCTGCCAACCGCGGGAGGCCGACCCCGACGCCGCGGCGGCGCCAGAGTTCCTGTTGCCCGAGGAAGTCCACCTGCAGAACGCACGACAGCTCACGTTCGGAGGCGAGAACGCGGAGGCGTACTTCTCCGCCGACGACCGCCAGCTGATCCTGCAGTCGACTCACGGAGAATTCGGCTGCGACCAGATCTTCACGCTGCCGATTTCAGGCGGTGAGCTGCAGCTCCTAAGCACGGGGCGGGGGCGCACCACCTGCGCCTATTTCTTTCCTTCCGGTGCGAACATCCTCTACTCGTCGACGCACTTGGGGGGCGAGAGCTGTCCGCCACCGCCGGATTACTCGCAGGGCTATGTCTGGGCGCTGTATCCGTCCTACGACATCTTCATCGCGGACCGGCGCGGCGGTAATCTCACGCGGCTGACGGACACGCCGGGTTACGATGCCGAAGCGACCATCTCGCGCGACGGAAAGAAGATCGTCTTCACATCGGTCCGTGACGGAGACCTCGACATTTACAGCATGGACGCCGACGGGGGCAACCTGAAGCGGCTGACGAACGAGCTGGGTTACGATGGCGGCCCGTTTTTCTCTTACGACGGCACCAGGATCATCTACCGGGCCTACCACCCCGAAGCGGAGGCGGAGAAAGCGGACTACCAGCGCCTACTCAAGCAGAATCTGATCCGGCCCACACGTCTCGACATCTTCGTGATGGACGCCGACGGTTCGAACAAGCGGCAGCTCACGGACAACGGCGCCGCCAACTTCGCGCCCTATTTCTTCCCCAATGGCCTCAGGGTGATCTTCTCGTCCAACATGCATGAACCACGCAGTCGAAACTTCGACCTCTACGTGATCAACCTCGATGGGACGGGACTGCAGCGCATCACCTTTCACGAAGAGTTCGATGGGTTCCCGATGTTCAATTCAGACGGGACCAAGCTGGTGTGGGGTTCCAACCGCTTCAACGCCAAGCCCGGCGATACTAACATCTTCATCGCCGACTGGGTGAACTAGCGCGCTAGCGCCGGTCTGGCGCTGAGGCGCGTTCTTCCTCGATCGCAGCGGGCAGCCCGACGCGGTAGCTCGGGTAACGAAGCTCGACCTCAAGCTCGTCCGTGAGTCGTCGACACCTTACGCGCTTGCTCCCCAACTTGCGCCGCAACCGATCCTCGCCAAAACGCGCCCGCGCCTCCGTCTCCTCGATCAATGCGGGTCGAGGCAGCCCGTGCAGGTCCGCGGCCAATGCCGCAAACTCCGAGGCGCGGTGTGGCTCGCCGTCCCCCAAATTGTAAACGCGGCTGTCACCGCCACGACGCCAGGCCGCGATCATCCCACTCACCAGATCGTCGACGTGGATACGGTTCACCCAGCTGTCGCGATCGCGAATAATGACGTACTCGCCATCCGCGAGGACGCGCTTCAGGGTGCGGCCCGGTCCATAGATCCCGGTGATCCGGCAAATTCGCGTCGGCGTTTGATGTTCCCAACCCGCACCGAACACCGTACGCTCCGCCGCCAACCGCGCCTCCGGACCCTTCCCCTCCGGCCGCGGCACGGTGGTCTCGTCCACCCAACCGCCGTCTCGGTCGCCGTAGACCGAGGTGCTGCTTGCATAGATGAACGCTTCCAGCGGCGCCCGCGCCGTCGCTTGCAGAACACGTGGCAGCGGATCGGAACCGCCGGTCACCGGCGGCACGAAGTAGTAGACGACCCCGGGTCCGAGCCGGTCGATTCGCAGCAGCGTGTCGCGGTCGCCTAGATCTCCTACCAGAGGCCGGATCCCCGCGCCTTCTAGAACCGGGGCACGCTCCGGGTTGCGGGTCGTCCCCACCGGCTCCAGCCCCAGCTCGGCCAGGCGGCGGCCGAGGCGCAGGCCGGCGTAGCCGCAACCGACGATCAGCGCTGGATTCAACCCTGCTCTCCGCCGCTGTAGCCGATGGTCTTCAGGATCTCCTCGAATTGTGCCAGGATCCTCAGAGTCAAGCCCCAGATGACGTGCCCGCGGTACTCGATCGTCGGGAAATCACGATCTGGAACCATTTCGAGGCGTAGGCTACCTCGATGCCGTTCCTCGACCACCACGTCCAGCGGCAGCCAGACCGCCCGCTCCACCTCCGAGCTGGTGCGCGCCACGACCTCCGGCCCCACGGCCACCACGAAGGGGCTGATAGCGATGGACGGGATGCGGCGGCTGCCCGGCACTACGTCGTCCAGCCGGCCGAGGAGCGTCCCCCAGCGCAGCAGGTCTACTCCCACTTCCTCGCGTGTCTCCCTGACCGCCGTCATCCACAAGCTTTCGTCGCTCGGCTCGCGACGGCCCCCCGGCAGCGCCATGTGGCCGGACCAGGGATCCCGTTCGTTCTCGGTGCGCTTGATGGCCAGAAACTGCAGGCCTGATTCCAAGGGTCGCAGAACCAGGCTAACCGCAGCCTCCGCATCGAAACTGCCGGCCGACGCCCGCCGCGGCGCGCGCCGGCCGAGAGCCTCGGAGATGCTGAGGATGAGCGATTCGTAACTCACCCGATTGTTCTCACTCGGACCGCTACTTTCCTTTTGCTAACCGCGCCCGTCCACACACTCGCCGAGAATCCTCTGATAACTCTCATAGCGCTGTTGCGGAATCTTTCCCATCTCGACCGCCTGCAACACGCCACAGCCGGGTTCGTGATCGTGCCGGCAGTCATCGAACTTGCAAGCGCCCAGGTAAGGGCGGAACTCCGGAAAACACCGGTCCAGCTCCGCTTCCTCAACCTCCCAGAACCGAAGCTTGCCTAGCCCCGGTGTGTCCACGACATAGCCGCCCGAATCTAGCGGGTGGAGGGTCGCCGCAACCGTCGTATGTTTTCCCCGCTTCAACGATCGGCTGATCTCGCCCACCCGCAAGCCCAGCCCGGGTTGGACCGCGTTGAGCAGGCTCGACTTGCCTACACCCGACGGTCCGACGAACAGAGTGATATGGCTCGACAGCAGCTGGCTCAATCGCCCCAGGTTCGATCCGGACTTCGCGCTGACATAGACCACCTCGTAGCCAGCATCCTCGTACAGGGCGAAACGCTCCCGCGCCGCCTTCGGGCTGGAGAGGTCGGTCTTGTTCACCACCAGGAAGGCGACGATGCCGTTCGACTCGGCCAGCACCAGGAAGCGGTCGAGAAGGTGGACGGCCGGCTCGGGACGCGCAACGGCGAACACCGCCGCCAGCCGATCCACGTTCGCCGCGATGACCTGCTCGCGCCGCCCCTTGGCCGACCGCCGCGAGAGACGCGCCCTACGCGGCAGTACCTCGGTGATCACACAGGCACCGTTCCGCAGCCGCTCAACTACCACCTCGTCACCCACCGCGACGCGGCCCAGCCCATGCTGGCGCTTCAGGCGCCCGCGCAGGGAGCACTCCATCGACTCGCCGTTGACATCTACATGGTAGGTGCCCCCCACGCTCTGCAGGACGCGGCCACGTAGCTTCGCACGGCCCTCGCCCGTCATCGAGTTACCAGCTTGTCCAGCAAGCGCTTTACTTCGTGGAGCGTCAGCCGCTCCAGCCGTTCCCGCGCCTCCGCGTCCGTCTCCGCCTCGCTCAAGAAGTCGCTCTCGACGTGTCCCACCGGCTCGCTACCCTTCCAGCGGAGGAAGAACAAATAGCCGCACCAGGGGCCGTCCTCGTCGTCGCTCGTCCGATCGACCACGATCTCGACCGTGTACGAGTCCCCGTCCGGCCCTCGGAATGCCGGTGGTCGTTGGTGCTCACGCAGATAACCGCCCAAGGTTGCGTCTTTCATAGCGCGAGATAGAACGTTAGAGGGACCGCATCGGCGGGTCAACGCGGCAAAGGCACCGCAGCCCAGAACGATCGGCCGCCCGCGAAGACTCGAACCGGCTTGCGGCAGCACGAGCCGCCACTGCGACTTGACGTGACTCGAACGATCCTGCACGCGGACATGGACGCGTTCTTCGCCGCCGTCGAGGCGCGCGAGAACCCGGAGATCTCCGACCAACCCATCGTCGTGGGCGCCGACCCGCGAGGGGGACAGGGGCGCGGTGTCGTGGCAGCGTGTAACTACGTGGCCCGCAACTTCAGTATCCGGTCGGCGATGCCGATCTCGGAGGCGTACCGTCGTTGCCCGCACGCGGTATATCTCCGTCCTCGGGGACGCCTCTATGCCGAGGTGTCCGAGCGTATCATGCAAATCCTCGAGTCCTACACCGAGCTGGTCGAGCAGCTGAGCATCGACGAAGCCTTTCTCGACGTCACCGGCTCGTCCAGACTGTTCGGGGATGGTGTCTCTATCGCACGCCGCATCAAGCATGAGATTTGGACGCGTGAGCGTTTGACGGTCTCGGTCGGCATCGCACCCAACAAGTTCCTGGCCAAGCTCGCCTCTGACCTGGAGAAGCCCGACGGCCTGGTCGTCGTGCCGCCAGGTGGCGAGAAAGGCTTTTTGCACCCGCTGCCCGTTGAAAGGCTCTGGGGTGTCGGCAAGAAGACCGCGCGCCGCCTCCACTCGCTTGGGCTCAAGACTATCGGCGATGTGGCCACGGCGCCGACGGCGCTTCTCGATCGTCACCTCGGCCATGCGCACGCGCTCCATCTCAAGCGGCTCGCCGACGGCGAAGACGACCGACCCGTCGAGCCGGGGCGTGAGCGCAAGCAGATCGGACGAGAGACGACGTTCGACGCCGACGTCGACGACCGCGAGCGCGTCCGCCGCACCCTGCTCTCGCTGACAGAAGAGGTGGCCGCCCGTCTGCGCCGCCGCGGCCAGGCCGCCCATACCGTCACGGTGAAGCTGCGTTTGGCGCCGTTTCTGACCCGCACCCGACGGACCACGGTCGAGGGCTCGCTCTTCACCACCGAGGCGATCTATCCCCTGGCGAAGACGCTCCTGGCGGCCGCGGACCCCGGCGACCGGGCCGTGCGTCTGATCGGAATCAGCGTCTCGGGGCTTCACGAGCTGCCGCCCGAGCGACAGCTCACCTTGTTCGCCGAGTCGGGCGACGAAGCCGGTCGCGCCCGCGTCTCCAAGGCGCTCGACGAGGTGACTCAACGCTTCGGACGCGGCTCGCTGCGCCGAGCCAAGCTCATCGATGATTCTCAGAATGAGGAGGAGGACGAGGAGGAGTGATCGCGCCCCCGAGCCGGTCGAAGACGCTGCGTCGCGTCGAAGGGGTGACAGACTCAGGGCCGGAAAAGTCGCGGGGGCCTGTTTCGGCCCCCGCCTTCACGGATGATGGCCGGTGGTCCCGGGCTCAGGTCTCGATCTTCGTCCCCAGCACCTTCAGGAACTCGGCCAGCCAGGCCGGATGAGCCGGCCAGGCCGGCGCCGTCACCAGCTTGCCGTCCACGTGAGCCTCGTTCATGGCCAGGCTCACATACTGTCCACCAGCCGCCTTCACCTCGGGCTCCACCGCCGGATAAGCCGAGACCGATCGTCCTTCCACGACCCCGGCCGCCGTGAGGAGCTGCGCTCCATGGCAGACCGCGGCGATCGGCTTGTCCGCTTTGGCGAAATGCTTCACGACCTCGATCACCCGTTCGTTGAGACGAATGTACTCCGGCGCGCGCCCCCCACTGATCAGCAGCGCGTCGTAGCTCTCGGGCTTTACATCGGCGAAGGTGGCGTTCAGCGCGAAGTCGTGACCGCGCTTTTCGCTGTACGTTTGGTCCCCTTCGAAGTCGTGGATCGCCGTCCGCACTCGCTCGCCCGCTTTCTTATCCGGACAGACCGCGTGAACGGTGTGGCCAACCATCTGTAGAGCCTGAAAGGGCACCATGACTTCGTAATCTTCGACGAAGTCTCCGACCAGCATCAAGATCTTCTTTGCGGCCATGTCACCCTCCTAGTTGAAAAAATCTACGGCAAACACCAAAGCCTCACACAACGCGTCGACATCTTCCCGATCATTGTAAAGATAGAACGAAGCCCGGGTCGTCGCCGCAACTCCCAGCCGTTTCATCAACGGCTGGTTGCAGTGATGGCCGGCACGGACCGCCACGCCGCGGTCGTTGAGCGCCTGGGCAAGATCGTGGGGGTGGACACCGTCGACCGCGAAGGACAACACGCCGGCCCGGCCGGTCTCTGGGCCGAAAACTCGCATTCCGCGTACGTCGCGGATCCGTTTCAGCGCATAGGCGATCAGCTCGCCTTCGTGCGCCTCGATCCGCTCACGGCCAACCTTGTCCAAGTAGTCCATCGCCGCGGCCAGACCGATGGCGTCTGCAATGTTGGGCGTGCCCGCCTCGAACTTGTAGGGAGCTGGCTTGTAGGTCGACTTCTCCAGCTCGACCCGCTCGATCATCTCGCCCCCGCCTTGATACGGCGCCATGGCCTCCAACAGCTCCCGCCGCCCCCAGAGCACACCGACACCGGTCGGGCCACACATCTTATGGCCGCTGAACGCGTAGAAGTCACAGCCCAGCGCCGGGACGTTCAGCGGCAGGTGGGGAGCCGCCTGAGCGCCGTCGACCAACACCTTGGCACCGACACGCCCGGCCGCCGCCACGATCTCCTCAATCGGGTTCACCGTACCCAGCGAGTTGGAAACGTGCGTGACCGCCACCAGCCGTGTACGATCAGACAGCAGAGCGTCGAGCTGTTCGAGGCGAAGCCGGCCCTGATCGTCGATATCCAGCCAGCGCAACCGTGCACCTGTCCGCTCTGCCAGAAGCTGCCAGGGCACGATGTTCGAATGGTGCTCCATGACAGTCAGCAGGATCTCGTCGCCGCTCCGGATGTTTTGCGAACCCCAGCCCCAGGCGGCCAGGTTGATCGCCTCCGTCGTGCCGCGCACGAACACGATCTCGTTGGGATCCGGCACTCCGATGAAGCGTGCAGCCCGCGTCCGGGCGTTCTCATAGGCCTGCGTCGCACGCATCGATAGCTCGTGAATGCCACGATGCACGTTGGCGTGATCGTGCTGGTAGTAGCGCTCGATAGCCTCGATCACTGCAGTCGGCTTCTGCGAGGAAGCCGCGTTGTCCAGGTAGACCAGCCGGTGACCGTTGACTTCCTGATGTAGTATCGGGAAGTCCCGTCGGATCCGCTTGACGTCGAGAGGGGTGTGCGCTTTGAGCTCGGTAGTTGGCGTACTCATCAGTCTATCGCCACCATGATGTCATCACCTTCGACCCGGGCCTCGTAGGTCTTGACCGGCTCGTAGGCCGGCGGACCCAGAACCGCTCCCGTCCGCACATCGAAACGCGCACCGTGCAACAGGCAAACGAGCTCGCCGTCACGGAGGTTGCCCTCGGAAAGCGGGAAGCATTCGTGCGTGCACTCGTCATGAACGGCATAGAGAGTGCCGTCGAGGTTCAGTAGCGCGACCGGCTCGCCCTCGACCTCCACCGCCTTGATGGTGCCAACCGGCACGTCGTGCACGGCGGCGACCCTTACGTACCGCTTACCAGCGATATGTCGCTCGTCCGCCGCCCCTGTCCGTTCACTCATTCCGTCGTCACGCGATCGCCCTGGCCTTCCAGCGCGGCGTGCAAAGTGTGCCAGGCCAGCGTGGCGCACTTGACCCTGACGGGGAACTCCCGTACGCCGGAGAACACCGTCAACTTGCCCAGCGCCTCCTCGTCGACCTCCGTGTCGTGTTCGCTGGTCACCATGCCGCGAAAGCGTTTGAAGAGCTCAGCGGCCTCGGCCCGGGTTTTGCGTTTCACAGCCGCCGTCATCAGCGAGGCCGACGCACGCGAGATGGCGCAACCGGAGCCCTTGAAGCTGACGTCAATAACACGATCACCGTCCATGATGACATAGACGGTGATCTGATCTCCGCACAACGGATTGTAGCCCTCGGCCGAGTGATCCGCGTCCTGCAGCTCCTTGAAGTTCCGCGGGCTGCGGCTGTGTTCCAGTATGACCTGCTGATACAGATCCCGTAAGTCCGACATCGGGCGCGCCTCCACACCGCCTCGACACAGCGCCGCGCCTCCCGCAGGAAGCGCGACGGCGGCCTCAGCGAAGTTTCTTCAGCATGCTCCCCTGAGGCAGCCGGTCGGTGACCAGCTCTTCAACGTACTCGCGCACCTTACTCAGCTTCATCCGTTCCAGATTCTCAGTCGCGAAGCCGAAAAGCAAGAGCGCCCGTGCCGCCTCCTCAGAGATTCCCCGCGCCCGCAGGTAGAAAAGCGCCTCATCATCCAGCTGACCGATCGTCGCGCCGTGCGTGCACTTCACATCATCCGCATAGATCTCCAGCTGCGGTTTGCTATCGATCTGCGCGGTGTCCGACAACAACAGATTGCGGTTGGTCTGCTTCGCATCGGTCTTCTGCGCCGCCTTGTGCACGATGATGCGACCGCTGAATACGCCGTGCGCGTTCTGGTCGAGAATTCCGTTGTAGAACTGCCGGCTGTCGCAATGCGGGCTGGCGTGCTCGACCCGCATGAAGTTGTCCATGTGCTGGCGGCCGGTCGGCATGAACAGGCCGTTGATGACGCAGTGCGCACCCTCCCCGGCGAGCACGGGATGGATGTTGTTCCTCACGAGGCCACCGCCGAAAAGCACGGTGTGGGAGGCCACGTTGCTGTCCCGCCCCTGCTCGATCCTCAGGGTGCCGATGTTATAGGCGCTGGCGCTCTCGCGCTCGATCATGTAATGCTCGACCACCGAGCTTTCGCCCACCACCAGCTCCGTGACGACGTTGGAAAAGTAATCCTCGCCGCCCAGCGAGACGTACTCTTCGATAATCTCCGCTTGACTGACCTCTTCCACGATGATCAGGTTGCGCGGGTGCGATATCGTCGCTTGTGGCGCGGCCGTCGCCACGAACAGTAAGTGGATCGGCTGCGTCAGAACCGTGTTGCGCGGGACGTACACGAAGCCGCCGTCCTCCATGAACGCCGTGTTGAGCGCCGAGAAGAAGTCGTTGTCATAATCGGCATGTTGGGCAAGCTGCGATTCGACCAGATGGCGCTGCTCAGCAAACGCCGCCGCCAGGCTTCCGGCCACCACCCCCTTCGGCAGCTGCGCCGCGTCGGACAGACCCGGCGCGTAGCGCCCATTCACGAACACCAGCCGCTGCACATTTTTGTCGAAACGGAAAGCCGCCAGCCGCTTGGCGGACGGCTCGTCACCCCTTTCGGCCAGGCGGAATCGCGTGCGGGCGAGCGGCGTGAGGTTGGTAAACTTCCAATCCTCGTCACGCACGGTGGGGAACCCCAGCTCCTTTGACCGGTTGATCGCCTTCTCTCGCACGGAGCGCAGCCACTCGGGGCCCTTCGCCCCGTTCTCGAACCGCTTGAAACTCTCGAGGTACCCCTCGAGGCCCTCCTGGGTCTTGAGCTTCGTCGCCACGTTCAGTTCCGTTGTTCCCCTTTGCCGATATTCCGTTCGAGCCCGACCGGCACTTCGTCGAACGCCGTTCGCGATCGACGCGCCACCCGGACCGCTGCTATCTCGGTCGAAAACTTTACTTCGACGCCGCCGGCTCCACGAGGTCGCGCTCGCCCGCCCAGGCGTAGCCCTCTTCCTCGAGCCGCAGGGCGAGGTCTTTGTCGCCCGATTTCACGATACGCCCATCCACCAGCACGTGCACGAAATCAGGAACGATATAATTGAGCAGGCGCTGGTAGTGGGTGATCACCAGGAACGCCCGATCGGGGCTGCGCAAAGCATTGACACCTTCCGCCACCACTTTCAAAGCGTCGATGTCGAGTCCCGAGTCCGTCTCATCGAGGACGGCCAGACTCGGCTCCAGCACCGCCATCTGGAAGATCTCGTTCTTCTTCTTCTCGCCACCGGAGAAGCCCTCGTTGATCGAGCGCTGCAGCAAGCTCGGCTCCATATGTAGGAACTTCAGCTTTTCCTTAAGCAGCTTGAGCACCTCGAGAGCGTCGAGCTCCTCTTCACCCCGGTGCCTACGAAGCCCGTTCAGAGCCGCGGTGAGAAACTGGACGCTGCCTACTCCCGGGATCTCGACCGGATACTGAAAGGCCATGAACACGCCCTCACAGGCACGTTCCTCCGGCTCCATCTCCAAAAGGCTCTTTCCCTTGTAGAGGATGTCGCCCTGGGTGACGTCGAACGTCTCCTTGCCCGCCAACACCTGAGCCAGCGTGCTCTTGCCCGACCCGTTCGGGCCCATCAGCGAGTGCACTTCCCCGGCGTTCACCACCAGGTTCACGCCTTTGAGGATCTTCTTCCCCTCAACCTCTACATGCAGATTCTTGATCTCCAGCATTTATCGCGCTTTCTCCCGCCAGTTACGCTTTCCCTTCAACATTGAGAGTTGAAAATTGAGAATTGAACATTCCATCGCCCTGTGCCCGCGGCCAAGAAACCGTCCGCCTCACCCAACGCTGCCCTCCAGACTGACGCTCAGCAGCTTCTGCGCCTCGACGGCGAACTCCATCGGCAGCTCGCGAAACACCTCCTTGCAAAAGCCCGCGACGATCAGCGAGATGGCGTCCTCCATACCGATGCCCCGCTGCTGGCAATAGAACATCTGGTCCTCGCCGATCTTCGACGTCGAAGCCTCGTGTTCCATGCGAGCGGTCTTGTTCTTCACCTCGATGTACGGGAAGGTGTGGGCGCCACACTTCTCGCCGATCAACATCGAGTCGCACTGTGTATAATTGCGTGCGTTCTCGGCGCCCTTCAGGATCTTGACCATGCCACGATAGGTGTTTTGACCCTCGCCCGCCGAGATACCCTTCGACACGATGGTGCTCTTCGTGTTCTTGCCGATGTGGATCATCTTGGTGCCCGTGTCGGCCTGCTGCCTCAGGTTCGTCAGCGCCACCGAGTAGAACTCGCCGACCGAGTCGTCGCCCTGGAGAATACAGCTCGGATATTTCCAGGTGATGGCCGAGCCTGTCTCCACCTGGGTCCAGGAGATGTGCGAGTTACGGCCCAAACACTTACCGCGCTTCGTTACGAAGTTGTAGATGCCGCCCTCGCCCTTCGCATCGCCGGGATACCAGTTCTGAATCGTCGAGTACTTGATCGTGGCAGCGTCCAAGGCGACAAGCTCGACGACCGCCGCGTGCAGCTGGTTCTCATCCCGCATCGGCGCCGTGCACCCTTCCATGTAGCTCACGTAGCTCCCCTCGTCCGCCACGATCAGCGTCCGCTCGAACTGGCCCGTGGCCGCCGCGTTGATCCGGAAGTAGGTGGAGAGCTCCATCGGGCAGCGCACGCCCTTCGGCACGTAGACGAAGGAGCCGTCGGTGAACACCGCCGAGTTCAGCGCCGCGAAGAAGTTGTCGGTGTGCGGGACCACCGTCCCCAGGTACTTCTGCACCAGCTCGGGGTGCTCCTGCACCGCCTCCGAGAACGAGCAGAAGATCACGCCGTGCTTCTCCAGCTCCTTTTGGAACGTCGTCGCCACCGAGACGCTGTCAAAGACGGCATCAACGGCCACCCCCGCCAACCACTTCTGCTCCTGCAGCGGGATTCCCAGCTTCTCGTAGGTGGCCAATAGCTCGGGATCCACCTCGTCCAGGCTCTCCGGGCGCTTCTTCGGCGCCGCGTAGTAGCTGATCGCCTGGTAGTCGATGGGTCCGTAGCCGTACGGCAAAAACGCCCACTTCGGCTCGCGGCCCTCGTCGTGGAGCTGCTTCCAGTAGCCGTACGCCTTCAACCGCCACTCGAGCATCCACTCCGGCTCCCCCTTCTTTTCCGAGATGAACCGGATGATGTCCTCGTTCAGCCCCGGCGGAGCGAACTCCTGCTCGATGTTCGTCGTGAAGCCGTACTTGTATTCCTGGCTGGTAATGCGTTGCAGGGTGTCGCTTGTCGTCCCCATTGCTCCGTCCTCGCTATCGCTTCCGGCGCCCACCACGCCCCGCCGAACCGCCGAGAATGCGATTCTCGTGGGTTGACGAGACGCTCTACCCGGCAGGCGATAAGGATTATACTTATTGATAACCGTTATCGTTCGCTGTTAGGATAATACGCTAGTTGAAACTCAATTTCAACCTCTCGCCCCCCCATACCCGCTGTCAATCCCCTATTTTCTGTGCCTCATACCACGTTTCTCCGAACGACCCGCCGTCGCCTTCCCCACGGCACGCCGCCGATAGAGATTTATCCGCTGCGGCTTGCCCAGCGACTGAAGGGCGCGAGATCCGGCGGAGCTGTCAGGACTGGGATCCCGGGGGCTGATTCGATCCGCGGGGCCCCGCGCCATGGCACGACTTTCATAATGAGAGAACAAATGGGGCCACGTCTTCACATCGTCGCGTTGCTCACCGTCGGCGCAATCCTCGCCGCGGGTCCGAGTACGCCGACACGGGCCCAGAGCTTTCCACCTCCCCTCAGCGAGGAGGAGGTGCAAGAAGTAAAGGCCGCGATCGGGGCCATGAAGCGGGACTCACACGGCCCCTATCTTCGCATCCGTTGGTTCTGCGCCGACGGCACCGTTCAACCTCCCGCCGGCAGGCCGTGCAGGGAGCGGGGCGGCGGTGTGCAGTACGCGGAGTTCAACGACAGAGCCCGACGGCTCGCCACGCTGCAGATAAACGTCGGAACGATCCTCCAACCCCTGAGTTTCGCCGAGCTTTTCGACGCCGATCGGGAAAACTATCGGCTCAAGGAGCTGGTGCTGACCAACCATCTGTTTGAGATAGACGATGGTTGGGTGCTGCGCGAGGCTCGCTATTACCGCGGAGCTCGCCAGATCGAGGACGAAGAGCGCAAAGGCCACGAGTTCTTGGAATGGTTGCTGTCGAACCGCGATTGGACCGCACAAAATTTCTTTCTCGCCAGTCAGCTCGTAGCCATCCTTCCGCACGCGGCAGTGAGCGATGAGGTTTCAGCCCGATCGATCCGCAACCTGTCGACCGAGATCGCCGATCTGGACGCGGCGTTTCTCCCGCTGCGCGTCAAGATTCACTCGTTTCCGTCGCGGGACGATTTGGCGGCGGTCGAGAGGTTCTTGAACTCGCGGCAGCACCCACCGGAGGTGCGGACGAAGCTGACCAAGCTTCGAGACGAGCTACGCGGCCAATACGACATGCGCCGGAACGCCCAGACGCTCGCGCGTTACCGGCAACGGCTCCCAGCCTCGTATCGTGAGGATTTGGAGGCTCTACAGCGCAGCTATGAGCGCGGCGACGCGGAGAGCGCCTCTTCGCAGATCGCCGCGCTGGGACCGCAATTGCGTCGGCATGTCGTTGACGGCTCCGACGGCAAGCGCAATCTCGTTCTGATGGACCTGATCCTAACCTTGCAGGAGCAGGCTTTCGTCCTCGGGCAGGATCTCGAGGCCCAGCGCAGTTCCCCGCTGGCCCGGAGCCAGCGGCTTGAGAGCTTGTCGGAGTACTTCGCGGTCGCTCACGCCGTGGGTTTTCTATCGTCACGTGAGCGGGCAGCGCTCGATGCGGAGGTCTCGCGGATTCTGCAGGGTAAGAACATGTCGGCTCTCGAGTACAGGTCGGCGCTTGCCTATCTGTCACGTAGCCTCGATTGGTCGGTCGGGACGGCTCGCAGCACGTTTGGCCCGGTGATTCAACGATACCAGCACTTCGAGCCCAAAGCGTCCGGTCTACTCGACGCCCTCGTCCGCAGCTCGGCGCTCCTCCCGCTCTCCATGGAGCTGGGACGATTGAGCGCTGACGCCGACCGGGTGCTCGGCGCCTCTCATGAAGTGCTGGGCCAGAACGTGAGTCAGGGCGTGCGCGGCTTAAACCCCGGTGTTGCGCTGCGGACGCTCGAGATCATCGAGGCCGACGCCACCGAGTTCAAGCTCGAGCAGACGAAGATCTATGTGATTCCGGAAACCACGCCCGAGCTGACGCCGCCGGCCGGCGTTCTCACTCTGGATGCGGGCAATCTGCTCTCGCACGTTCAGCTGCTGGCACGCAACCTCGGCATTCCGAACGCTTCGATTTCTTCCGCGTACTTGCCGGCGTTGCGTTTGTACCGTGGTCGCCCGGTCTTCTACGCCGTTTCGCCTCTCGGCCGCGTCGTGCTGAAGGACCCGGACCGTCTTAGCGACGAGGAGCGGCGGCTGATGGAGAAAGATCGAGAGACCAAGACGGGGAAGTACAGGCTGGACACTTCACGCCTGAAGCTTGATCGCTCGGCGCCGATCCCACTGCGCGAGCTGAGGGCCAAGGATTCTGGGATCACGGTGGGGCCAAAAGCCGCGAATCTCGGCCAGCTCGCCGCCTATTTCCCGGACCGCGTATCTGACGGCGTCGCTCTGCCGTTCGGCATGTTCTACCGCCACGTCAATCGCCCGTTCGAGTCCGACAAGACCGTGCTCGAGCAACTCGAGGCGGCCTACGACAGCGCCCGGGCGTTGCGGGCGGCGGAACGCGGTGAGGACGAGATCGACCGCTACATGTTCGGCGAGCTGGCCAAGGTACGCCGCGCCATAATGGAGCTGGACTGGCAGCCCGAGGTGAGGAGCTCCATCGAGCGTGCGGTGCAAACCACCTTCCGGGACCTGTCGGCGGGGGTCTTCGTGCGCAGCGACACGAACGTCGAGGATCTGCCGCAGTTCTCAGGAGCGGGTCTCAACCTGACCGTGCCGCACCAGCGCTCGCTGGATGCGATCCTCGCCTCCATCAAACGCGTCTGGACCTCACCGTTCAGCGAGCGCGCCTATCTCTGGCGAAAGCAGATACTCGAGGACCAGGGGCGCGTCTATCCGTCGGTGCTGTTGCTCGAGAGCGTGCACTCCGAGAAATCCGGCGTGCTGATCACCTCGGGTCTGCAGTTCGGCGGTCGTGAATATCTCACGATCGCAACGGCCGAGGGTGTGGGTGGTGCGGTCGAGGGCGAGGATGCGGAGACGATCCTCGTCGACCGCCAGGGACGGACCAAGCTGCTCTCCCAGGCCAAGGCGCCCCTTCGTCGCGCCCTGCTCAACAGCGGCGCCGGTGGCAGTCAAATGGTCGCGGCTTCGCGGCCGGAATACCTGTTGACCCAGGAGGACATCGCTCAGCTGCTGAACGTGGTCGAGAGCTGGGAGCGACGCTTGCGAGGCTCGGAGCGCGGGAAGATCTGGGACATCGAGTTCGGTTTCGTGGCCGGCAAGCTTTGGCTTTTCCAGATCCGACCCTTCGTACGCTTTCGCAGCAGCGAGTTGCTCGAGCGCCTCAACACGCTCGACCGTGATGTGGCGGCTCGTGCCGCCACGGTCGTTTCCCTCCAGGAGTCCATATGAGAGCCCTGGCCTTGATCGGTGCACTTGCCGCGACCGCCTTCAGCACGGTGGGGACGTCCGGCCCCGACCCTTACCCCCTGGATGGTTACGAGTACACCGGCATCCGGCGGCTGCGCGCCTACGACCTCATGCAGCAAGGCAAGATGCCCGGGAACCTCAGGCTGCAGCCCGGCGCCCGTCTGACCTCGGAAGCGATCCGCCTTCGCATGACCGGCGTCGGCGAGTCTTTCGACATCGGCGGCGACACACCTTTGGACCCCGAGCTTCAAAAGGGTCTGGAGCGGACTATCGGCCGGCATCCGTCGTATCGAGCCGCGATTCTGGACCTCACGGATCCCGCTCAACCTCGCTTCGCCGGCATTCGGCCCGACGAGGGCTACATCCCGGGCAGCGTCGGAAAGATCCTGGTGATGACCGCGATCTTCAGCGAGCTGAAGAGGCTTTACCCCAACGACGTCCGCGCCCGCGAGGCGCTGATGAGGAACACGCCGGTCGTCGCCGACCGCTTCGTGATCCCGAACAGCCACGCCGTGCCGGTCGTAGACGACGAATTCAAGAGCGTAGCTCATCGCGCCATCCGGGTGGGCGACGTCTTCACGCTCTGGGAGTGGATCGACCACATGATCTCGCCCAGCTCCAATGCCGCGGGGTCCGTCGTCTGGAAGCAGGCGCTGCTGATGAACGCCTTCGGCCACAGCTATCCGCCCAGCCCGGAGGAAGAGGAGCAGTTCTTCAAGACCACGCCCCCCGCCGAGCTGGCGGAGCGGGCCATCCGCGTGCTGGAAGAGCCGCTGCTCGAGATGGGGATCGACACCGCCGGGCTGCGACAGCGCACGTTTTTCACGGCGACGGCCTCGCGCATCGTGCCCGGCAAGTCAAGCCTGGCCACCCCGAGGCAGCTTGTGCGCTGGATGCTCAAAGTCGAGCAGGGTAAAGCCGTCGACCGTTGGAGCAGCCTGGAGATGAAGAAGCTTCTTTACTTCACGCGGCGCCGCTACCGCTACGCGGCCTCCCCGTCGCTTGCCAACGCTGCGGTCTACTTCAAGTCCGGCTCGCTTTACCGCTGCGTCAAGGAGGAGGGATACCAGTGCGGACAGTACCGCGGTAACGCCGAAAACCTCATGCACTCGGTCGCCATCGTCGAGTCGCCGGCCGAGGGCGAGCGGCAGCGAGTGTACATGGTCTCGATCATGTCCAACGTGCTCAAGCTGAACTCGGCCGCCGAGCACGCCGAGATCGCCACCAAGATCGAGCGCCTGATCCAGAACCTCAACCCCTGAGCCTCGGCGGGGCAGCGGCGGGCGTTCCGGCCCCGCCGAGGCACTGGTGCGCTGGGGACCGGGAGGGGGCACTGGACAGGTGCCGGGCGGACGCTATGATAAAGAGGTGGACCTGGCGGCGTCAGCGTTCCGAAGAGCCGCCTCGGTCCTGTTTTCGTAAGAGCTCTACGAAGGGAGTCCCTGATTCGATGATGATGCGGTCTCGGGTCACGCCTTGCGTGCTCACCCTGCTGGGCGCTTTCAGCCTGCCGGCTATCGCGGCGGCGCAAATTACGACGCTCGCGAGCCGGCTAGACACGACGGCGACGCTCCTTCTGCCGAAGAAGGACCCCGGATTGCAGGCCGAGCTGGAGAAGGCGTTGACGGAGCCGCCCTTCAAGACGCTCGTAGCCAACAAGCGTCTATCGATCGCCCTGGCCGACCTGTCCGAACCGGACCAGATCCGCTACGCCGGCGTCGACGACGACCACATGCGCTATGCAGCCAGCCTCCCCAAGATCGCGATCATGCTTGGGGTCTTCGATCAGATCGATAAGGGCAACATCGAGTACACGCCTGCCCTGAGGCGCAAGTTGGAGCTGATGATCCGGAAGTCGGCAAACCGCGAGGCTTCCGAGCTGCTGGAGCTGGTCGGGTTCGAGAACCTCGCCGGCACGCTTGAGGACCCCCAGTACGAGCTCTACCACAAGAACCGCAAGGGCGGGCTCTGGATCGGTAAGGATTATGGCGGTGAGCTTGGGCGTTGGAAGCGCGACCCGATCAACAACATTTCCCACGGCGCCACGGCGCGACAGGTGGCGCGCTTCTTCGTGATGCTCGATCAGGGCGAGCTCGTGAGTCCCTGGGCATCCGCGGAGATGAAGCAGATCATGGCCAAGCCCGAGGTCAAGCACAAGTTCGTTCGCGGGCTCAGCAGTCGGCCGAGATCGCAGATCTTTCGCAAGTCGGGCACCTGGAAGGAATGGCATTCGGACAGCGCACTGATCGAGCGCGCTGGCAAGAAATACGTGGCGGTGGCGCTGATGGAGTCGTCGCGTACCGGCGTCCTGTCACGGCTGATCGTCAAGCTCGATGACATCATCTTCAAGCCCGGCGCCAGCGCGTCCGTGGCCACCCAGTCGGATACACTGCCAGGTTCCGTCGACCGCTGAGCGGTCCCGGCTGACAGTTCACTCAAACCAGACGAGGCGCCGCCAACGGACGGCGCCTCTTTTCAGTTAGTTTCTTCCGCCCGTCCCCACGCGGGCCGACAGCCCGGCGAAACCGCGCCCGGCGGCCGCACACGAGCGCCGTGCCGTGCGTACTATATCCGCTCCGGATCCACGCTCTCTTTCGGCGTTCGCACCAGCCGCGCCAGGTGCATGAAAACACCTTCGGCCAGGCTGAAGTGGCTTCGCATCAGATCGAAAAAGTCCTCCCGGTCGATGACGAGGGCCACGACCGGGTCCAAAGCCGTCACGGTCAACTCACGCGGTTGGGCGTCGATCAGGGTGAGCGTACCCACCGGATTACCGGCCGTGGCCACGAAGACCCGCTGGCCAGAGCGCGCCGCCTCGACCTCGCCGGAAACGATGACGAACAGCTCGGACCCTTCATCTCCGGCCGCAAACAGGGTCTCGCCGCGTTGGAACTCACGTTCCTGAGCGATCGCCGCGATCTTCGCCAGATCTTCGGCCCTCACCTGCGAGAAGAACTCGACTTTGCGGAGAAACTCCGCGCGTTCCACCAGTTTCAGCACCATGTCTCTGTCCGAGCCGAAGAGTAATGCCCTGAACGGCCGCCCCGCTTGGGGCAAGGGGTGTAGATGGAACGGCGCTCTAACCGTCGCCGCCAGCGTCGCCATCGCACCGCCGCCCTTGGCGCTGGCCACCGCGGCGAGCCAGGGCTCGTCCTTGTCACGGGCCAAGCGCCTCAGCACGTCCGGGCGACTGCCGAAGCTCACCCGCGGGAACAGCGTGGCCCCCCGCTCCGCCCGCTCCTCTGGCGACAGCTCGGGGTCGGCCAGCGGTCCAACCAGCCGCCGATGGCCGATGGACAGCGTGCTATCGAGCAGCTCATAGCCCGCCGCGCGCTGCGCAGCGTCCCCCGACGTGATTCCCTGGTAGGCGGCCAAAATGTCACTCTGCGGATACAGCATCCCCAGAATCCGCGACGCCCGCTCGAACGCCCGCCGCTCATGTTCCGTCAGCATGTCACCCAGCAACTCGTCGGGGAGGATCACCGTCCGGTCGGCCGCGAACTGGTAGGCTTTCCGCAACTCTATCACTAGAGTCTGTTCTAACGACTTTCGCGGAAAGCTCAGTCCATCGTAGTTGCGGCGCATCCGGTTCAGCGCCTTCAGCGCGCTGCGGCGCAGCAGCACTGGGCGCAGCCGCGGGGTGACCCGCACCAGCGCGTCTGCCGCCGGCTGATCGCCCCGCTCGTAAAATACCGACGGGATCGCCAGCCGCACCTCGAGCGGCACCTGCGCGTCTAGCATCAGTCGCCCCAGCTGTTCGTAGGTCTCGGGGCCGTGGGCGACCAGCGCGGCGCGGGCCGTTCCACGCGTCGTAGCGCAGCAGAGGCGCGCGGCCAGATAAGGCACCAGCTCGGGCCGACGCGCCCGCGCCGCGGCTCGGATGGCGGCGAGCTGGACGCTGACCTCCGGGTCTTGCAGCAAGATGGCCAGCGCCTGCGAGACCTCGGCCCGTGTTTCGACCAGAGCCATGGCTTCCGCGGCGACCTTCCGCTCACGCACGGAGGACCCCCCGTCCGCTTGGGTCGCCATGTCGAGCAGTGTGGTTACGGCGGCCGCCGCCTCCTCGGCGTTGCCGTGGCTGGACACGTAGGCCAGGGCGGCGGCGCGAACCTCCGGGTCGCCGGCCTCGGAGAACTCTTGCATCGCTTGCGAGTCTGGCGTTGGCCCGAAATGCGATACGAACGCCACCGCCTGCGAGCGCACCGCGATCGCCGGGTCGCGAAGCAAGCCCTGCACCAGAGGGAGGTATTTGCTTGCACCCCCCAGATCGCGGGCATGCGCTTCGTTGAGAACCTTTAGCGTCCGGGCGCGGACCCGCTCGGACGAATGATCGAGCAATCGCCCGGCCCGCTTGACGATCTCGCTGTCGTCTATGCCTTCCAGTAGCGAGATCGAGTAGACGATCGATTTCTCATCGTCGCGCTCCAGCGCTTCGATCAGTTCGGTGCGTGTCCCGGCGTCCAGGTACTGCACCAGCAGCTCCCGCGCCTCGACGTCGCGGCTGCGGATCAGGCGTCTTACCGACTTCTTGAACTCACGCCGCATCGCCACAGTGGCCGAAAGCCAGACCACGACCATGGCCGCCGCCAGGATCGACATCTCACGAAGCCCGAAATCGAAAACGCCGTTCGCGACCAGCACGATGATGCCCGCGACTCCCGTGCCCCCGCGATAGACCACCAGGTCGATCAGCGGTTTGCCCCGATACTTGACGTCCGGCGGCACCGGGAGGAAGAGCAACTCGCGCGTCGATTGATCCAGTGAGTACCGAAGTGCACCCTCGGCGCCTTTCGCTAATGCTGTCGTCCAGAGCCCCGGGTGAATGATGATCCCGATCGATCCGGTCAGAAGCCCGATGGGCAGCAGGAGCAGCGCGATACCTACGCCGAAAACGCGCAGCACCCAGCTGGTCAGAACGAACTGGATGATGACGGAAGCGGAGTTGAGGATAACGAAGAAGCGGCCGAAGAAAGCCGTCTTTGCGTCCTCGCCGATGATGAAGATCTCGACGGCCTTCGCGAACTGCCAGTCCACAATCGTCGATACGATGATAGTGAGGCCGAGGATGTACGCGATCGTCCGCAGGTGCGTGGATTCCTTGAGCAACTTCCACGCGCCTGGGGGCGGCGTCGCGGTTCGGCTCGGCCTCGGTCGGCTCTGCACCGGCGTCGCCGTCCGATCGATGACCACCAGCAGAGCCGCGCACAACCCCAGAGTCCCGGCGCTCACCAGCAGAAGGCGCTCCGAGCCCAACAGCGTCGCGAATCCGCCCGCGATGCTGCTGCCGGCGATGCCTCCCACGATACCGCCCGCCCCGATCAGCCCGAACACCCGTTTGGCCTGTGGCGTCGTGAAGAAGTCGTTGGCCACCAGCCAGAACTGTGAGACCAGCAGCAGCGGGTAGAGCTTGGCCCAGATATAGAACGCGCCGGAGCTGAGCAGGCCTCCCCGCCCCAGGATCCACCAGAAAGCCACCAGGTTCGACGCCAGAAAAGCGAACGTCCCCATCACCAGGGCGCGGCGTGTGATCCGATCGGCGAAGCGCGAGTAGAAGGAGATGAGCACGCCCACCAGCAGAGCCGTGAGGATGTAAACGTAGGGCAGGTTGTCGGCGCCCAGTCGCTGGATGAACAGCGAGTTGCGCACCGGTTTAATCACGTAGTACGACGTGATCACCAGGAAAAAGTAGAGGGCAAGAAGACCCACACGTGCGCGCTCGTTGGGACGAATGTCCCAGAACGGGGCGAGACGGCGGCGAAGCCCATCAAACATCCTGGAAGCTCTCCCTCTCCCGCTCTTCCGTGTCCGCGGCCGCCGCGTCAGCGTGGTCCCACCTTCCGCGGGACGCGACTCGGCCCGGGTCTATCGAGAATCGCGGACGCTCGGCGAGGTGCGTAATCTAAATTGCAAGGGTGTGCAGCGGCAGCGGTATCGGCCGCCCGACGGCGGCACGATTCTAGCCACTTGCTGAATTCAGCGCCATTATTTACTAGCTACATGGCCCGGCTATTTTGAAGAAAAGCCGTCCTGCGGCGAACCGATCGACCCGGGACCGTCCTCGTGCCGAACCTGCGAGGAGAGGCTAAAATGCGTTGCACGAGATGCGGCCGCGCGGCGGCCGAGGCCGACAAATATTGCGCCGAGTGCGGGATGTTCCTGCGCGACCCGTTCGTCGACCAGCGCCTGTACTCTGCTTTGCTGGCAGAATCCGCAGGGGACCATCGGGACGCGCGCCTGGAACTCGAGCGGCTGCTGGAGATCGAGCCCGACCACGTTCTGGCGAATCACCTCCTGGGCACGCTGTACTTCCACCAGGGGACCCTCGATTTGGCGGTAGAGCGCTACCAGAAAGCTCTGACGGTGGCGCCGAACTTCGTCCTCTGTTCTTACGATCTCGGCGTTGCCCTTTACCACCGCGGGAACATGCCCGAAGCGATCCGCGCCTATCGCCGCTGCCTGGAGATCGATCCCAACTACAACGCCGCCCATTACCGGCTGGCGATCTCACTTTTCCACGCCGGAGAACTCGATCAAGCGCTGGAACACTTCGAGAGGTGCACCTCGCTTACGCCCGAGTATCTCATGGCGCGTTACCATATCGGCGTGATTTACGAGCGATTGGGTGATCTCGGGGCTGCCGCTCGGGAGTTCCAGCGCAGCCTCGACGACGGCGTCGGGGAGGCCAGCAGTCTTTACCACCTCGCCCGCATTCGCAAAAGCGAGGGCGACGAGGCCGGGGCGAAGGTGCTGCTGGAGCGAGCCCGGCAGTTCACCCGCGCCAACGCGGTCTAGCCGCCGGCCCCACGATCTGAGGGTGAGAGCTGATGACTACCAGACCCGAGGAAGAGCAGCTCATCTACGATTGGGCCCTGGTCGGAGCCGAACGAGCTGACCCTCTGCCGCGTCCCCTGCTTGACGACGAGACGCTGCGCGATGGGCTGCAAAGCCCCTCGGTCGTCGATCCTCCAACCGAAGTCAAGATCCAGATCCTTCACCTGATGGATAGCCTGGGGATCGAGACGGCGGATGTGGGGCTGCCCGGGTCAGGCCCGCGTCAGCGCCAGGCGGTCGAGCGCCTCTGCCGCGAGATCGTCGACGCCGGCCTGCGCATCAAGGCCAACTGCGCCGCCCGAACCTTGCTCGTTGACATCCAGCCGATCGCCGAGGTGGTGCAAAGGACCGGCGTACCGATCGAAGCTTGCGTCTTCATCGGCTCGAGCCCGATCCGTCAGTACGCCGAGGAGTGGGACCTCGACCACATACTGCGGCATTCCCGCGAGGCGGTGGAGTTCGCGGTCCGAGAGGGGCTCGAGGTGATGTACGTCACGGAGGATACGATCCGCGCCGCCCCCGAGCATCTGCGGATACTACTCACCGCTGCCGTGGAGGCTGGCGCCCAGCGCCTTTGTCTCTGCGATACGGTTGGCGCCGCGGTGCCGCGCGGCGTGATCAATCTCGTCACCTGGGTCAAGAACCTGCTGTCCGAGCTCGGCGTCGCCGATCGCGTAGGTATCGACTGGCACGGGCACCGTGACCGCGGACTCGACGTCGCAAACACCCTCGCCGCCATCGAGGCCGGGGCGACGCGCGTGCACGGCACCGCGCTCGGCGTGGGCGAACGGGTGGGTAACACGCCGATGGAGCAGCTCCTGGTCAACCTCAAACTGCTGGGCCTGCGCGATGACGATCTCACCGCATTGCCCGAGTATATCGCGACCGTCTCCAAGGCCACCGACGTGCCGGTTCCTGTCAACATGCCGATCGTGGGGCGCGACGCCTTCCGCACCGCCACCGGTGTCCACGCCGCCGCGGTGATCAAGGCTCAGCGCAAAGGCGAGGCGTGGCTGGCGGACCGCGTCTACTCCGGCGTGCCGGCGAGCTGGGTGGGCCGAGCCCAGGAGATCGAGGTCGGCCACATGTCGGGAAGCTCGAACGTCCTCTACTACCTACGAAGCCGGGGCCTGCCGGACGGGCGCGAGGTCGTCGAGGCGGTGCTGGCGGCGGCAAAGAAATCGGAGCGCTTGCTCACCGATGCAGAGATCCGCGAGGTGGTCGAGGAGGTCGTGGGGAGCGGCTGATCCACGGGTCTACACGCCTCTGCCGCCGGTGCGTCGGTCCTCCGGGGCCGCCCGGCCGGCGGATGGCTTGCCGACGTTGCGGTTCCAGGCGGTTGGGGATGGCGGGACTTGCGCGCCGGGGCTGGGCATATCAGAATTAGGTATCCTATATCCGATTAGCCCCCAGCCCCGAGGCTCAACCCATGCAACTCTACGCGTGGACCGTCCGCTCCCCCGGCGAACCGATGGTTCGGGAGCTCCGAACCGAGGAACCGGCGGCGGGCGAGGTCCTGGTTCAGGTGGCCGGCTGCGGGGTCTGCCACACCGATCTCGGCTTCTTCTACGACGGCGTACCTACCCGCAAGCCCTTCCCCCTCACCCTCGGCCATGAGGTCAGCGGCACCGTTATCGAGGCCGGTGCCGGAGCCGAGTCCTGGGTCGGGAACCGGGTGGTCGTCCCGGCGGTCATCCCCTGCGGCGCCTGCGACGCCTGTAACGCAGGGCGTGGCCAGGTTTGCCCCAAGCAGATCTTTCCTGGAAACGACGTGCACGGCGGTTTTGCCAGTCACCTTCGCGTCCCCGCCGCAGGCCTCTGCCCGGTCCCCGACCTCGACGACGCCACCGTCAATCCCAGCGGCGCCGACCTCCGCGCCCTGGCGGTGATCGCCGACGCCGTCTCCACACCCTATCAGGCTCTGTTCAAGAGCGGCATCAGTTCTGGGGATCTGGCGGTCTTCGTCGGCGCCGGTGGGGTCGGTGGATTCGGTGTGCAGTTGGCCTCGGCCCTGGGTGCCGTGGCGGTCGCGATCGACATCGACGACTCGCGCCTCGACCTGCTGGCCGAGCATGGCGCTTCCCTGACGCTCAACGCCAAGAAACTGGATTTCAAGGCGCTTCGCGATGCCGTTCGCTCGTTGGCAAAGGAGCATGGCATTCCGACCTGGCGTCAGAAGATCTTCGAGACGTCCGGCACCGACCAGGGTCAGCTCACCGCCTTCGGCTTGCTGGGGCATGGGGGCTACTTATCTGTGGTCGGCTTCACTCCGAGGAAGGTCGAGGTCCGGCTGTCGAACCTCATGGCGTTCGATGCCACGATCGAAGGTAACTGGGGCTGCCTCCCCGAGTTCTATCCGGCGATCGTCGATCTGGTGCTCGCCGGACAGGTGAAGCTGGAGCCATTCGTTGAATTCAGACCGCTCTCGCACATCAACGAAACGTTCGCCGAACTCCATGATGGGCGCCTTTCGCGGCGCGTGATCCTCATCCCGGAGGAATAGACCAATGGAATTCAAGAACCACGATATAGTCGCGGGCTTCGATTATCCGGGTGTGCTTTACGAAGAGAGGACCCTACGCGATCCGGCCGGTCAGAGCGTCGACGGACTGCATACCGTGTGGATCACGCTCGACAACCCGAAGCAGCTCAACTCGTACACCACCGAGATGGTCAAAGGCGTGATCCTAGGAATGCGCCGGGCCTCCAACGATCGCGCTTGCGTCGCGGTCGTCTTCACCGGCAGCGGCAACAGAGCCTTCTGCACGGGGGGCAATACCAAGGAATACGCCGAGTACTACGCCGGCCGTCCAGATGAGTACCGGCAGTATATGCGGCTGTTTAACGACATGGTGACCACGATTCTCCACTGCGACAAGCCGGTGATCTGCCGGGTCAACGGCATGCGTATCGCCGGAGGGCAAGAGATCGGTATGGCCTGTGACTTCTCCGTCGCCCAGGACCTTGCCCTCTTCGGGCAGGCCGGGCCGCGGCATGGATCGGCACCGGATGGGGGAAGCACCGACTTCTTGCCGCTGTTTGTCGGGATCGAGGCGGCGATGGAAAGCGCCACGCTCTGCGAGCATTGGAGCGCCCACAAGGCGTACCGCTATGGCCTGCTCAGTCGAATCGTCCCCGCGCTCAAAGTCGACGGCGACTTCATTCCCAACCCGCTGGTCATCACGGACCGCTGGTTTGACGAGTGGGGACGTGTCGTTTACGGCGACCGTCGGCCGCGCCCAGAATTGGAGGCGGGGAAAGACAAACTGCGGCAGGGAGAGGTGGATCTGTCGTTACTCGACCAGGAGGTCGACAGTCTCGTCTACTCGCTGGCCCTGACGATGCCGGGGTGTCTGACCAAGACCATCGAGAGCGTGCGCAAGCACAAGCTTCAGTACTGGGATCGCAACCGGGAGACGAACCGCGCCTGGCTTGGTCTCAACATGATGACCGAGGGTCGCGCCGGCTTCCGGGCCTTTAATGAAGGCACCAAGGAATGCCGAGAAGCCGACTTCCTCCTGCTGCGCCGGCGCCTGGCCGAAGGCGCGGTCTGGGGCGAGGTGCTGACGGAGGAGATCCTCGCCAAGGCACACGGCAAAGGCGGCTAGCACGATGACCGCGAAAGCGCTTGGGACCGAGCCCTTCGTTCGGCCCCTGCGCCCCGGCGACCTCGAGCGGGTGATTCACATCGACGCGCTTCACACGGGCACGCCGAAGCCGGCCTACTGGGAGCGCGTGTTCGGGGAATTTCTCAAGCCCGACCCCGCCCGCCCTCGTCTGGGGTTTGCCGCCGAGGAAGGTGGTGCGGTGATCGGCTACCTGTTCGGTGAAGTGCGCGCTTTCGAGTTCGGCTCGGAGGCTTGCGGTTGGGTTTTCGCCGTCGGTGTCGACCCGCAGCGGTTGCACGTGCGGGTCGCTTCGTCGTTGCTCGCCGAAGCTTGCCGAGCGTTCAAGGATGCCGGGATCACCTGTGTGCGCACGATGGTGCGGCGCAACGACGTTCCCGTACTCTCGTTCTTCCGAGCGAATGGCTTCAGCGGAGGCCCATTCGTACAACTGGAACTCGATCTCGGAGGAGATGGGTGATGGCTGACGCCTCGAAGCGCGGCGCTCCTGTGGTTCTGGAGAAGCTTGAGGCCGGAGCGATCTGGCGAGTCAAGCTCGCGACGCCAAAGGCCAACATAATCGACAAAGACAAGACCGAGCGGCTCACCCGAATCTTCGCCGATGCGCGAGCCGATAGCGGGCTCAAGGCCGTGATACTGGAAGCCGAAGGCCCCCATTTCTCTTTCGGTGCGAGCGTGGAAGAGCATCTCCCGGCCCAGGTGAAGGAGATGCTCCGCGGCTTTCATGGCCTGTTCGAGGCGATGCTCGATTCTTCGGTGGTGACGCTGGCCGCCGTGCGGGGTCAGTGCCTGGGGGGTGGCCTGGAGCTGGCCGCCTTTTGCCACCGGCTCTTCGTTGCGCCCGATGCCCGACTGGGGCAGCCGGAGATCGTGCTCGGCGTCTTCGCCCCCGTCGCTTCGGTCGCGCTTGCCGAGCGCGTCGGTCGCGGCCGCGCCGAGGATCTGTGCCTGAGCGGCCGCTCCATCGGCGCTGACGAGGCGCTCGCGATCGGTCTCGCCGACGAGATCGCCGAGGATCCGGGGGCGGCGGCGCTGACGTACGCGCGCGAATACCTGCTACCGCGATCCGCAGCGAGCCTGCGCCTGGCGGTGCGCGCGGTGCGAGGCGACTACGCCCTGCGGTTTCGCAACGCGCTTGCCGAGGCGGAGCGCCTTTACCTCGACGAGCTCATGGCAACGCAAGACGCGATCGAGGGCATAACCGCGTTTTTGGAGAAGCGCGATCCACAGTGGAAGAACTCGTGAGCGCCGACACTCTGGCGACGATCGTCAGTAAGGCCGAAGAGCTTTACCGGGACAGCAGCCTGGGATCGGTGCGCCGATGGAAAGAACGCACCGGCGGTTTGGCGATCGGGTTCATGCCGATCTACGCGCCGTGCGAGCTCCTCCACTCTCAAGGCGTTCTCCCAGTCGGCATCATGGGTGGAGGCGACGGTCTCGAAATCATCCGCGGGGATGCGTACTACCAATCTTACATCTGCCACATACCACGTAGCACGATCGAGCTGGGACTGAACGGCAGTCTCGACTGTCTCGACGGTATGTTGTTCCCGGCGATCTGCGATGTGATCCGCAACCTGTCGGGGATGTGGCAGCTGCAGTTTCCCGACAAGCTGACCCGCTACCTGGATGTGCCTCAGGACTTCGACCCCGAGATCGGAGGCGTGTTCTATCGCGTCGAGCTGGAAGCCCTCTCGCGCGCGGTGTCGGAGCGCGGGGCTCGACCCTACGACCCCCAGGCCCTCCGCGACGCGATCGCGGCCTACAACCAGTGTCGGCGGCAGGTCCACGCGCTTTACTCGCTACGCGAACAGTCTCCGTGGAAGGTCCCGACATCCGAGCTCTACCTGGTCTTGCGCGCCGGGTTGATCCTCCCCGTCGACGAGTTTACAACCCTGCTGGAGACCTATCGGGAGGCCGCCGAGGCGGACGTATCGAGACAGCCGATGGATCAGGCCCGGGTCGTGCTCACCGGCTCGTTTTGCGAGCAGCCACCGCTGGGGCTGATCAAGACGCTGGAAAGGTCTGGCTGTTACATCGTCGACGACGATTTCGTGCAGATCTACCGCTGGTTCCGAAACGAGATCCCACTCGAGGGCGATCCACTCGACAACCTGGTGAAAGCGTTCCTCAACGACGCCGTGGACAGCCCGACCCGCTATATCGCAGACGGCGAGAAGGGGAGCGACTTGTTGCAGCGAGTTCGAGAGAGTCGTGCCGAGGGCGTGTTGTTTTGCGCGCCCAGCTTTTGCGATCCGGCGCTCCTCGACCAACCGATGGTGATCCGAAAGATCGAAGCTGAGGGCATCGCCTGGACGGCGTTCAAGTACTCCGAGAACAGCGGCCAATTCCAGGTGATCCGCGAGCAGGCGGGGACATTCGCGGATTCGATCAAACTATGGAGTGGTAGTTAAAGCGATGACTAAAGCGAGCAAGAAGTCGGCACCCGACGCGCTGAAAGATGATAGCCAGCTGCGCCAAAAGCGCATGATCGCCGAGCATTTCAGCCGGCTGGCCGCTGCCCCGGAGACCGGCGACAAGTGCGTCTACACCTTCGTGCCGGGAAACCTCACCGAGCTGCTGCGCTGCTTCGACCTGCTGCCGGTCCTCCCGGAGATCAACGCCCTGCAGTCCGCCATGCGCGGCAAATCGAAGGCTTACATCGCCCTCGCCGAGAAGGCAGGGCACTCCGAGGACGTCTGCACCTATGTCAAGTGCGACCTCGGCATGATGAAATCAGGCAACATCGGGCCCACCGGCGATCGGCTCCCCAACCCCGATCTGCTGCTGCTCTCGTATACGGGCTGCTTCACGTTCATGAAGTGGTTCGAGATCCTGCGCCAGGAATACGATGCGCCGATCGCCATGCTGCACATCCCGTATCAGGCCGACGGCAAGATCACCGAGGCGATGCGAGCCTACGTGGTCGACCAGCTTCGGGGTAAGATCATCCCGGCGCTGGAGCGGCTCTCGGGCAAAAGCTACGATGAGGATCGCCTCAAAGAGATGTTGGCGCGTTCGGCTCGAGCCGAGGACGATCTAGTCTGGGTTCTTCAGTCGGCGAAGAACCGGCCTTCGCCCATCGATGCCTATTTCGGCGGCGTCTACTACATCGGGCCGATCTTCACGGCCTTTCGCGGAACCGAGGAGGCGGTGGATTACTACACTGCGCTGCGAGCCGAGGTGGAAGCGCGCATCGAGAGCCGTTTGGGTCCGATCACGCCGGAGGGCGAGATCGACAACGAGCGGTTTCGCATCGTGGTGGAGGGTCCGCCGAACTGGACCCACTTCCGCGAGTTCTGGAAGATGTTCGCTGACGAGGGAGCCGTCGTCGTGGCGTCGTCCTACACCAAAGTGGGCGGAGTGTACGACTTCGGCTTCCGACACGACCCGTCCAGACCGCTGGAGACACTGGCCGAGTACTGCATGGGCTGCTACACCAACCTCAACCTGCCGAGCCGCGTAGAGATGCTGACGCGCTACCTGCTCGACTACGACGCCGACGGCTTGTTGATCAACTCGATCAAGAGCTGCAACTCGTTCAGCGCCGGGCAACTCATGATCCTGCGCGAGGTGGAGAACCGGACCGGCCGTCCCGGCGGCTTTATCGAGAGCGACCTGGTGGATCCTCGCTACTTCTCTTCCGCCAACATCAAGACGCGCCTCGAATCGTACTTTCAGATGATCGAACAAAAGCGATCGGAGGCGGTCGCATGAGATATCATGTCGGCATCGATCTCGGATCGACCACGACCAAGGCGCTGATACTCGCCGAGAACGGCGAGATTCTCGGCCGCGGCATCACCAACAGCCGCAGCAACTACAAGGTGGCTTGTGAGGTCGCGCTCAACGAGGCGCTGATCAACGCCCGCTTTGGCCTCGTCTCCGCTGAGCTCGACGGAGCCGGGCTTTCGCCCGAGGCAAAGCGTGCGGCGCTGGCCGAGTTGGAACGCGGCTTCCGTAAACATCAGTACCTGCGCCAACTGCATATCTTCAACGAGCTCGTCCGCGCCCAGCTCGCCGACGGATACGGCTCAGCCGTGCGTTCAGCCGCGGCAGTTATTCTGGATCTCATGGAGTCGGAAGTCGACGAGCTTTATGCTGCGACGGCCGTAAGAAGGAGCGACTTCTTTCGGGATCTCGCGGGAGGCCGCTACATGGAGATCGCCGAGGAACAGGCGCTGGAGCAGCGGGTGAGCTTCGACCAGCTGGCCGGACTGTTCGACAAGGTGATCCTCGCGGTCGAGAACCGACCCTCCGCCGCGGCTGATTTCGACACGCTCCTGGGTGCGGCGATGAGCCGCCTGGAGCATCCACACGAGGCAATACCCGCAGCGGTGGACCGCGCCGCGAAGGTGGGTCTCGAGCCCGCCGGCTCTGTCGGCACGGGTTACGGACGTCAGACGCTGCCCTTCCCAAAAGAACAGATACGCTCGGAGATCCTCTGCCACGGACTCGGAGCTCATTTCATGTTCGGCGAGACGCGTACGGTCCTGGACATCGGTGGCCAGGACACCAAAGCCATCCAGGTCGATGAACGCGGAATCGTAACCTCGTTCCAAATGAACGATCGCTGTGCGGCGGGCTGCGGCCGCTACCTCGGCTACATCGCCGATGAGATGAACCTGGGGGTCCACCAGCTCGGCCCGCTGGCGCTGAAGTCCCGACGGACTGTGCGTATCAACTCGACCTGCACGGTGTTCGCCGGCGCCGAGTTGCGTGAACGTCTCTCTCTGGGCGAAAAGCGTGAGGACATCCTCGCCGGCCTGCACCGCGCCATCATCCTGCGCGCGCTGTCACTGCTCGCGCGATCTGGAGGCGTACGCGACCAGTTCACCTTTACGGGTGGCGTCGCCAAGAACCAGGCCGCGGTGAAGGCGTTGCGCAAGCTGATCGAGGAGAACTACGGTGACATCGACATGAACATCTCGCCGGATAGCATCTACACGGGCGCGCTCGGCGCCGCCCTGTTCGCCCGCCGCGACGCGACCAAGACCGCTACGCAGCCGGGAGGATCAGCATGAGCGCGCAGATGCCCGTGACCGTGGCCGGCATCGATGTCGGCACGTCGGCGATCAAGGTAGCTATCATGGAGGACGTCGCGGGAGATACGCCGCGGATACTTCTAAAAAGACGCGAGCGAATCCGGCGGCGCGATCCTCAGAAAGTCATCGATGCCTTGTTCGAGAGCTGTCTCGCCGATGCCGGATTGGAGCAGGGACGACTCGACTACATCGCCACCACCGGCGAAGGCGAGCTGGTTCCGTTCCGCACCGGGCACTTCTATGGAATGACGACCCATGCTCGCGGCGGACTCTTCCTCGACGCCGAGGCTCGGTCGGTCATCGACATCGGCGCTCTGCATTGCCGTGCCGTCTTGATGGACGGGCGGGCCAAGGTGCTGGGCTACCGCATGACCAGCCAGTGCGCCTCGGGTTCGGGGCAGTTCCTGGAGAACATCTGCCGCTATCTCGGGATCACCATCGCCGAGATCGGGCCGCTTTCGTTGGAGGCTGACAATCCCGAGGCCTGTTCGTCGATCTGCGCCGTGCTGGCCGAGACCGACGTCATCAACATGGTGTCACGCGGCATATCGACTCCCAACATTATTAAAGGGATCCACCAGTCGATGGCGGGCCGCTACCTCAAGCTCATCTCCTCGCTTGGCGTCACCGGCATCATGCTGGTGACCGGCGGCCTCGCCGCCGACGTCGGCCTGCTCGCTGCCCTGCGTGAAGGGGCCGAGGCCCAGGAGACGCCGATCGAGATCCGCGCCCACCCCGATTCCGCCTTCGCCGGCGCACTCGGCGCGGCCCTTTGGGGCGCCTTCCGAGCCCGCAAGCTGGCCCACGAAGGCGTCAGCTTCTCGCCCGGTTACGGAACATGACCGCCGCGCACGATCTCACGGGGCTGCTCTCGCTGGCAGAGCGAGTCGCCTTGGTCACGGGCGGAGCGGGCGGGATCGGCTCCAGCGTGGTCACGCAGTTGCTTCGGGCCGGCGCGCAGGTGATCAGCGTCGATCTGCCGGGACGAGGCTGCGTAGCGGGGGCGGAGGAAGTCGATTGCGATCTCACGGAGCCAGAGAGCGTGGTCCGGATGATCGACGGTGTACGCCAACGGTTCAAGCGGCTGGACGTTGTGGTCCACTGCGCCGGCATCACACGAGATCGGGTGCTGTGGAAGCTCGAATACGAGGAATGGTCGTCGGTGCTACGGGTCAACCTGGACTCGGCGTTTCTGCTGCTTAGAGAGGCGGTGCCGCTGATGCGGCCACTGGGCAGCGGTTCGATCGTATTGGTGTCATCGATCAACGGCGAACGGGGCAAGTTTGGACAATCGAACTACGCCGCGAGCAAGGCCGGGTTGATCGGTCTGGCGCGAACGGCGGCACGAGAGCTGGGGAAGTTTGGGATCCGGGTCAACGTCATCGCCCCCGGCATGATCGAGACGCCGATGATCGCCTCCCTGCCGGCGGAGGTCAAAGCGGAGGCGCGGGCCGAGTCGCCCCTGGGGCGGCTGGGCAGGCCGCAGGACGTGGCCTACTCGGCGCTGTTCCTCGCCTCGTCGATGGCAGAGCACATCACCGGTCAGGTGATCCGGGTCGACGGTGGACAACTGATTGGTTGACACTGGGACGATCCGCAAAGGAGTGGGATGTGCCCATTTCGAGTCTGGAGAGAGATTGATGGAACTGGAGAGCACCGAAAAAGCGCTCGAGCGCGAAGAGCGGATCCGCGTCCGCAGCCTCAGACCGGCTGACCTCGAGGCCGTGATTAACATCGATGCCAAGAACACGGGCCGGCGCCGCGAGGAATTTTTCAAGATCAAGCTTGAGCAGAACCTGCAGGAGACGGGCATCAAGGTCTCGCTGGCGGCGGAGCTGGAAGGAGTTTTTTGTGGCTTTCTCTTGGCCAGAGTCTTTTACGGCGAATTCGGCAGGACCGAACCGGCGGCCGTGCTCGATACGATCGCGGTGCACCCCGACTTCCAGCGACAAGGGGTCGGCGCGGCGCTCTTACGCCAGCTGTGCACCAACCTGATCGGCCTCGGGGTCCCGCGCCTGCAGACCGAGGCGAGTTGGGGCAACCCCGACTTGCTCGCTTTCTTCCATCGGGCAGGGTTCCGTCCGGCCGAGCGGTTCTGTCTCGATCTCGACCTTTAGATACGACCGAAGCGAGGCCTCGACGCTTGAAGCTCAACAAAAGCACACGCTATGCACTCTACGCCGCCATGGAGATGGCGGACGCCGGAGACGATCAGGTAACAGCCGCGCAGGTCGCCGAACGCTACGGCATCCCGGCCACCGTCATGGCCAAAGTCTTCCAACAGTTGGTCAGACGCGGCATCGCCGTGGGGACGCGTGGCACCGGCGGCGGCTACCAGCTCGTGAAGCCGCCTGCTGAGGTGACCATGCTCGACGTTATCCAGCTCTTCGAGCCACCCCGCACGCCCGGCGAATGTTTGCTCGCCGAAGGCAGCGGCATCTCCTGCGCGACCCCTGAAGAGTGCCGTCTCCGACGGGTCTTCGATGAAGTCGATGAGCTCGTGCGGTGCACCTTCGCGTCCATAACCCTCGACACGCTCGTCAACAACCGCACCCCCCTGGATCTGGAGTTCGACCGCCCGATCCGAACCGGCTAGGACCGACAGCGAGGATCTGCGCCAGGGGTGTCGCCGCCATCCATGGTGACCACCGCCGACGCGTACGGCATGCGGCGGCGTAGCGTCTCTTTCGCGGCGGGACTAGATTCTCGCCAATCGTCCCTTATTAGTATTGTATTGGCAATTGTTGTTGAGCGCGGCCGCAGCGAGCCTGCGCTCGCTCTGCGTTTCGCCAAGCCAAGCGATCCGGGTGATCGGGCCGTCAGCCGTCGACCGCCGGTTCAGGCGCGGCGCGCCGAGCCGCTGGGCCCGCGAGTGCCGGGCTTCTAACGAGACGGAGCGTTCCCACAACTTGGACAATCGAACGGACAGCTTAGCCGAGAAGGCGCACATCAGCCTGGTCGTCAATGGCGAGCGCACCGAGGTCGCGTTTGAACCTCACAAGACGCTCTTGGAGGTCTTGCGCGAAGATCTGCGACTGACCGGAACGAAGCACGGCTGTGAGCTCGGAGAGTGTGGCACCTGCACCGTACTGCTCGATGGGCAGCCGGTGCTCTCCTGTCTCGTGTTGGGGCTGGCCTGCGAAGACCGACACGTCGTCACGGTCGAGGGGATGCGAGAGGGGCCCGAGCTTCACCCGCTGCAAGAAGCCTTTGCGGAACTCGGCGCGGCGCAGTGCGGTTACTGCACCCCCGGATTCTTGCTGACCGCCCAGGCGCTTCTCGAATCCGATCCTTCCCCGACGCGAGAGACGATCAAGCACGCGCTTTCCGGCAACCTTTGTCGCTGCACGGGCTACCTGAAGATCTACGAGGCGGTGGAGCTGGCCGCGCGTCGAATGAACGGCGAGTCGGCGCAGCCGGATGCGGAGACGATCTATGGGCGACGATAGGTCCGGTCGCAGCGGTCGCGACGCTTTCCGGGTCATCGGCCGCCCGCTGAGGAAAGTCGATGTCTCGGGGAAGGTGACCGGAGACACGTTGTACACGGACGACCTGAATCTGCCGCGCATGCTCTTCGCGCGCCTCCTGCGAAGCACCCGGCCTCACGCGCGCATCATCCGCGTCGACACCTCGAAGGCCACCGCGCTGCCGGGTGTGAAGGCCGTGCTCACAGGCCAGGATCTCCCGACGCCGTTCGGCATCCTGCCGGTGAGCCAGGACGAGCACGCGTTGGCCCTGGACAAGGCGCGTTTCATCGGCGACCCCGTGGCCGCTGTGGCAGCGGTGAGTGAGGAGATCGCAAGCGCGGCGGCGGATCTGATCGAAGTCGAGTACGAAGAGCTCGCAACGATCGCCTCGGCTGAGGAGGCCCTATCGGTCACTGAGCCGCGGATCCACGACTACGGCCCCGAGGGGAATCTGCACAAGGCGATCAGCCTCGAGTTCGGCGACGTCGACCAGGCGCTGGCCGACGCCGATCTCGTGCGCGAGGACCTCTTCTTCTATGAGGGGAGCACGCATCTCGCGATGGAGCAGCACGCGGCGCTCGCCGAATGGTCCCCCGAAGGGAAGCTAACCCTGTGGACCTCCACGCAAACCCCGCACTACGTGCACCGAGCTCTGGAGAAGGTGCTCGAGCTGCCGGCGGCACAGATTCGTGTGATCGCCTGCCCCAGCGGCGGGGGCTTCGGGGGGAAGAGTGATCCTTTCAACCACGAAATCGTCGTGGCGAAGCTGGCGTTGATGACGGGGCGTCCGGTCAAGATCACGCTCACCCGCGAGGAGGTATTCTACTGTCATCGCGGCCGCCACCCGACTCTGATGTGGGTGAAGACCGGCGTGTCGAAAGACGGCGCGATCAAGGGCATGCACTTTCGCTCCCTGCTCGACGGGGGCGCCTACGGTTCCTACGGCGTCGCGAGCACGTTCTACACGGGCGCCCTCCAGACCGTCACCTACAAGATCGATCGCTACAAGTTCGAGGGTGCGCGCGTCTTCACCAACAAGGCCCCCTGCGGTCCCAAGCGGGGCCATGGTACTCCGCAACCGCGCTACGCCCTCGAGGTGCAGATCGACAAGATCGCCGAGGCTTTGGGGGTCGATCCGGCCGAGCTGAGACTTCAGAATCTCGTGCCGCCCAACTCACTGACGGCCAACTGGCTGCGCGTCGGCTCGATTGGCCTCGGCGAATGCATCCGCAAAGTGACCGAGGGTGCCGGCTGGAAAGAGAAGGCCCGAAAGCTCCCCTATGGCAAAGGCGTCGGACTCGCCTGCTCCAGCTACCTGAGCGGCGCCGGCGTCGCGATTTACTGGAACGACATGCCCCACTCGGGCGTGCAGCTCAAGTGCGATCGCGGCGGCGGTGTGACCGTCTTCTGCGGGTCCACCGAGATTGGCCAGGGCTCGGACTCGGTGCTCGCCTATATCGTCGCCGAGGTCCTGGGAATAGAGCCGCTCGACATCCGCGTGGTCACGGCCGACACCGACCTCACGCCGGTGGACCTGGGCAGCTATTCCAGCCGTGTGACGCTGATGAGCGGTAACGCCGCCATTCAGGCGGCGGAGCGGGTGCGCGATCTGCTGGCCGAGCAGGCGAGCCGCAAACTCGGCGTACCGATTACCCGCATCGCCTTCGCCGAACGGCGCGTGTTTGATGTCGAGGATCCGGAGAACGGGATCAGCTTCGCCCAGGTGGTGCAGATCGCCGAGGCCGCGCAGGGCACGGTGGGAAGCGTGGGCTCGTATACGCCACCTCGCAGCCCGGGCCGCTATCGCGGCGCTGGTGTGGGTCCCTCACCGACGTACTCGTATAGCGCCGCCATCGCCGAGGTGGACGTGGACCCGGCCACGGGGATCGTCCGCGTGCCCAAGGTCTGGATCGCGCACGACATCGGTCGCTGCCTCAACCCGGTGACGGTCATCGGGCAAGTCGAAGGAAGCGTGTACATGGGCCTGGGTGAAGCGCTGATGGAGGAGATGGCCTATCGGGGCAACCGCAACGTCGTGCACAAGATCCCCAGTCTGCTCGAGTACAAGAGCCCCACGACCCTCGAGATGTGCGATGTCGTCACCTACATCATCGAGGACCCGGATCCCGCGGGGCCGTTCGGCGCGAAAGAGGTTGGCCAGGGACCGCTGCTGCCGATCCCACCTGCGGTCGCCAACGCGGTCTATGACGCCGTGGGGGTCCGGATCGACGAGGTGCCGATCACGCCCGAGAAGGTGGTCAAGGCGCTGAAGCGCAAGGCGGCGGGCGAGGAGCCGCGTTTCGGGCCGGGTTCGTTTCCCGAAATCCGCTGGCCGGCGCCACGGCGGGTGCTTCCGCCCTGGGAAGGTGGCGACGGCCGGGAGATCGGCGCGGAACGACCGAAGGCGGAGGGCGTCCGCAACCGCGCGGCGGCCAAGGCCGGCTCGGGTACCTCGGGAAGGAGCGAGCCTTAGTCATGCTGCGGCTGCCATCGTTCCTCTATCTGACGCCGAAGACGCTCGCTGAGGCCCTGAGGATGAAGCAGGAAGCGGGTCCCGACGGCATGTACGTGGCGGGCGGCACCGACCTTTATCCGAACATGAAGCGCCGGCATCAAGAGCCGAAGGTCGTGATATCTTTGGCCGCGATCCCGGACCTTCGGGGCGTTCGCGTCGCAGGACGAAAGGCGGGAACTTCGGTCGGCGCCTGCCTGACGCTCACCGAGCTTCACTCGGATCCGCACATCCGCGAGAGCTATCCAGCGCTCGCCCACGCCGCCGAGCTTATCAGCACCCCAATCCTGCGGAACATGGGCACGTTCGGCGGCAACCTCTGCCTCGACACCCGCTGCAACTACTACAACCAGAACTACGAGTGGCGGAAGGCGATCGATTTTTGCATGAAGAAGGACGGCGCGATCTGCTGGGTGGCGCCTTCGAGCCCGCGCTGCTGGGCGGTGAACTCCAGCGATACCGCGCCGCTGACCGTCGCGATGGGAGCGGAGTTCGTGTTAGCGGGACCGGGCAAAGAGCGCGTCATTCCCGCCGCACAGTTCTTTAAAGATGATGGCATCGCTTTCCTGATGAAGCAGCCGGACGAGATTCTCACCGAGGTTCGTCTCCCGCCTCGCGACGGATGGGACGCCGCGTACTGGAAGCTGCGCCGGCGCGGCGCCTTCGACTTCCCGGTGCTCGGCGTCGCCGTCTGGGTCCGCTGGGACGGCTCGCGGGTGGCGGAGGCCCGGATCGTCCTCGGCGCCGTGGCCAGCTACCCGCTCGAGCTGCCCGAGGCCGCCGAGGCGATCATCGGCACCGAGCTGGACGACGACGCCATCCAGGCGGCGGCCGCGGCGGCCTACAAGCGCTCGAAGCCGATGGACAACACCGACTTCGGTCTCGCCTGGCGCAAGCTGATGACCCGCGAATACGTCGCTGGCGCCCTGGCCGAACTGCGAGATCGGCGCCTCTAGCGCCGCCCCGCCGTCCGCGCCACGTGGCCGCCTCACGATCTACCTGGCCCACAGTCAGCCGCGAGAGCGCGCGACCCGTTGCCTGCGCCCCAGCCCGCCTCGTCATGGCGGGGCGTATTGTCTCGCCGAAACGCTGCTAGCCTATCGGTGCCGCCGGCTCAGCTTGGGCCGGCGCCTCAGGTTGCCGGCGGCCAGGGCCGCGACCGCCGCCGGGTCGCAATTGGGCTGGCCGGCCGGTGACCGGTCCCGATCTTGCCATTGCGATTTGGTGCTTACCGCTTAGGCTGCCAGGGTCAGCCCAGCTCGCGGCGCCACCGCCGGAGGGGCCGGCGACGGACGGCAAACAGCTCGAGAGATGCCATGAAGAAGACTGAGGTGATGTTTCCGAAAGCTAGAATCCCTTACGGTGCGTGGGGCAGTAGCTTCTTCCCAGCCTGGCAGACGTCGGCGCTGGCGGAGGTGAACATCGGTCAATTCGCCGGGGAGGCGATGAACCGTATTCTCGGCCTCAGGAAAGTTCCCAAGAACGAGCTGGAATACCTGGTGATCGGCTCCACCATCCCCTGGCACTGGAAGTTCTGGAACGCTCCTTTGGTCGCAAGCTGCCTGGGGCAGCGAGTTCCCGGCTACCACGTTGAGCAAGCCTGTGCCACCGGTTTGCAGGCGGTCGTGCTGGCAGGCTCGGAGATCCAGGCCGGCTCGTTCGACGTCGTCGGCGTGCTCACGTTCGACCGCACGAGCGACTCGCCGGTGGGCGTCTTCCCCGAACGTCGCGCTCACGAGCGCACGCTGCCGATCAGCGACGTTTGGGACAACTTCGGCTTCGATCCGGCGACCGGCAGGGCGATGATCACTACCGCCGGGATCGCCGCTCGCAAGTACAAGATGGACCGAAAGGAAGTCGACGAGCTGGCGTTCCACCGCCACCACCAGTACTTCGAGGCGAAGCGCTCCGGCTTTCTGGACCGCGTTCTGGTTCCGCTCGAGGTCCTGAACCTTCAGGGCCGCCCGCTCGGCCGCATCGACGACGACCTGGGAATCCGGGAGCTGACCCTGGACGCCCTGCGTGGCATGCGCGAGCTGGACACCTGCGTCACATCCGGAACGCAGACCCACGCGTCCGACGGGGTGGCGACGCTTCTGATGTGCAGCAAGGACAAGGTGGCCGATCTCAGCCCACGACCCGAGATCGATATCCAGCTCATCGCGAAGGCCGAAGTCCGGACCCATCCCAGTTTGATGCCCGAGGCCCCGGCTTTCGCGGTCCAAAAGCTGCTGAGCAGGTGCAGTCTGAACATGGCGGACATGGCCGTGGTGAAGAACCACAACCCGTTCGCGGTGAACGACGTCGTTTTCTCGCAGGTTTTGGGGTATGACTGGCGCGAGATGAATAAGACGGGCTGCTCGCTGGTATGGGGACATCCTCAAGGACCCACGCTCACGCGGATCGTGATCGAGGCACTCGAAGAAGC
>JABAOH010051514.1_pt2 | contig 46419 bp, 63 predicted proteins | sample 7062181 | NCBI WGS metagenome assembly JABAOH01 (sample SAMN14538630, study PRJNA623070) | marine sediment metagenome | biome: marine biome [ENVO:00000428]; feature: marine pelagic biome [ENVO:01000023]; material: deep marine sediment [ENVO:00002113]; isolation source: pool of 5 deep marine... | reverse complement strand
TGCAAGTTTGGTTTAATCCTGCATGATGAAATGCAACTCCACTTTTCACAAGAGAAGCTAGTGTCTTTACTAGTTCTGTATTTTCATTTGATGTTAGAATCTTTTTAGAAATATTTGCAAGCTCTGAGTAGTCTTTTTTTTCTAGTAATTTTTCAATTGCTTTTACAGCCTTTGTTGCTAAGGATTTCGAACGAGTTCGAGTTTCAGCAAAAACTAAGGATTGACCGCCTTCCTTCACGCATTGTACGCCCAAATCTATAGGCGTGCCACTCACCGTATTTTCTACCTCAAAACTGGTTCCATCATTCATGGTAACAATTCCGCCATCATAAACTCCTTCAGTCAAAGGTACTGGTCTCCAGTCATTTTCAACTAGTTTGCACCCTAGCCATTCAGCAATATCTTCTGAATTTGTTATGGTTGCACTTAACCCTAAAATCTGTGGATTGTGATCTAGTCTTTTTAGTTGCGTTAGGATCATCTCAAGTGTTGGTCCACGAGAGTCATCTCCAATAAGATGCACCTCATCAGAAATTACAAGGCCAATATCATCAATCCATTCGGCACCATGTCTAATTACGGAATCCATCTTTTCATTTGTTAAAATCAAAATATTGTTTTTCTCTAATTTTTTTTCAATATTTTCAAAATCCCCAGTCGAGATACCAACTTTAATTTTATTACCTAAAGAAACTTTTTCTAATTTTTTAAATTCTAAAAATTTTTCAGCAGCCAATGCTCTCAATGGGCTAAGGTAAATCACCTTTCCGTTATTTTTAGAAAGATAACTAATCATTGCTAAAGTTGCAATCAACGTTTTTCCACTGGCAGTAGGAGCAGAAACAAGAACACTTTTTCCCTTTAACAATCCTGCTTTTACAGCATCAGCTTGAGGAGGATAGAGTTTTTTGATTCCTTCAGATTTTAAAAACTCAATTGCAGATTCAGGGATATCTAGTTTTTCTAACTTCATACTCGGTTATAATGACCGGGTTTTGATTCATAAATAGATGCTTCGCGCAGCATTCTTCGGATGTAATTTCTAGCTTCTTCTTCTGTGAACTTTTCAGTCTTTTCTAGTTCTTTTACGAATGCCTTTTCTTCAACTGCAACTTTGTTGTCTCCTTCAAGTCCCTTGAGAACATCCATGAATAGTTGCATCTTTGAAACCTCACTTCTTGGCCTTCCTTGCAAAACACCTAGGTCGACCTTTCCGGTATTCACATCAACACCTGCATCTTGTAGCATTGATTGGATTAAGAAAATAGCACGCTCAGCGTCTTCTTCTTCTACTTTGTCTTTCATAAGGAGCCTAGCGCGGGCAGTTGAGAGCCTGATTATACCTTCAAGCTGTCTTGGGGTAACTGTAATCATCTCTTCAGACTCTACATTTCTCATTTGCAAATAGTAATCTAGAATTTTTTGTTCTGCTTCTTTGGTAAGGTCAGGTGAACCACGTTTTGCATATGCCAAATACTTTGTTAGTAAATCAACATCAATTACAGAGCGTTTGTCTGTTCCCTGTGGAGTGTGTAATTGGATAATGTGCCTTGCAATCTTTTCATCTTTTTCTTTAGTTGGAATATCTCTTACAACAAAGATCAAATCAAATCTTGTAAGTAATGGAATTGGAAGATTTACATTTTCTGTAATGTTTTTGAAGGGATCATATTTTCCATACATTGGGTTGGCTGCTGCCAATATTGAAGTTCTAGCATTAAGGGTTGCAACAATACCACCCTTTGCAATACTTGCAGACTGTTGCTCCATAACTTCGTGTAGTGCACTTCTATCTTCAGGTTTCATCTTGTCAAATTCGTCGATGCTCACCAAACCTTGGTCACCTAAAACAACTGCGCCAGCTTCGAGCATCATGATTCCAGTCTTGTCTCTTACAACAGCTGCAGTAAGACCTGCTGCAGTTGAACCTCTACCTGAAGTATACAAACCTCTTGGTGCAATTCTTGAACAAAACTTTAGCATTTCAGATTTTGCAGTACCAGGATCACCGACAAGAAATACGTTAATGTCTCCTCTAATCTTACTGCCATCACCTAATGGTCTTTGATTAGAACCAACAATTAGTAACAAGATTGCTTCTTTGATTAATGATTGTCCTTGGATGTGGGGTGCAAATGAATCAATTAATCTTTCATAAACATCTGGACTTTGAGCTAAGGCCTTGATCATTTTTTCTTCTTCAGGAGAAATTTCCTCTCTTTCAATTTTTCTGGAGGTCTTTGTTCCACGCCCACCCAAAAATTCAATATTATTTCCTTCAATTCTTAACCGATACAAGCCGCTGTGACCTCGACTAACGCCAGTCACAGATTCTTGCTCAATCCTGACTATACCAGTAAGCACGATTCTGTCTCCTGGCCTTGCGTTATCTACCAAGTCTTGCTTTATTGTCACATCAATATAGTGAGGTAGCTGTCCAGGTGGCAAGTCCTCTGGAAGTTCTTGTAATCTTAAAATTTGAAAGTCCATAAACTTGCTTGCTTCAGGCTTTAAATCAAATTCTCTGTGTTTACAACTTGGATTATCACAAACTACAGGAAGTTTTACATCCATTCCCTTGATTTGAATAACTTTTGTTGGGTGGTCATCAGGACAAACGAAAATCAATTCCTTTGCAAGTGGCTTTACTTCTGAAGCTCTTACAACCATTCCTGAAACACTTGTAATTGTTCCAATTGTTTCAGCATTGATTTGTCTAAGACTTCGCTCTAATGGATAATTGACTAATCTAACACGAACTTCATCTTTGATTTTTTCTGCATAGTCTGGGAATCTAACTTGTAGAGACTCTTTGATTGCTCGAGAAAATGCCTCAAAAATTCTATCAGGATTTTCTGAAAACATTCTTTCGATGTCTGGCTCAATTATAAGGTCATTATAATCAACAATGATGAACTTTGCATTCTTTGGCATCATTTGATCAATTGCATCTACATACTTGTATTCGCCATTACTATCCTTGAATCTATTTAGAAATTCTTTTACTTTATCAGATAATGCAGAGTCTGTAAATGTACTAGCTTGAACTTTACTCATTTTGTTCTCCTCTTATTTGGTTTTCAAAGTTTTTGCTATTCTCGTAGATTGTCTTGTAAAAAATATTTTCTTCAACTGTAATTTTGTTGTAAAGGTCTGAAGTTAGTTTTATGGAATCGGCAAGTTTTACAAGTTTGCCTCTTCTCATTCTAAACAATTCAAGCATCATGCTTTCTACTCTATCATAATCATCCTTGTCTAACTCTCTCATTGATTCTTTAAGTTTAATGTAAAAGTGAGGCTCTAGTGTTGAGAGTTGGTACTCACCTACCATCTTTTCTTTTGATAAGGCTTGTTTGAGTTCGGTAATCATATCAGCTGAATCAATTGTGCCTAGATTGTTATCTGAGAGGACCTTGCCTACCCATGTTGGTATATTGTTTACCTCGCCTTGAGCTCCTTCTACTTTGATTCCAGCGACGTTTAGTTTGAAATCTTGGCTAACGGTGAACTTAGTATCCTTTAGACCATATCCTATCGAGTGCACTTTTTCTACTTTTTCAATATCCATCGAGATCACTTTATGGTGAATAGATCCTCATGTTTCGGATCGATCAATTCTTTTTACAAATTGGTGAGATCAATTGATCTAAATTAACTTGAGGCTGATCGCATGGTAAAATGGAGGAGTTTTGATTTTAATTTTAGGTATGATACAATAACCAATTCGGATTTATTAATGGGCTTTGCACCTTTGTTTTCATGTCAGCAACAGGAATGTGGGTTGAAAAGTATCGACCACACAAACTTTCTGATATAGTTAATCAATCTGAAATTATTGGAAGTTTAGAAGCATTGATCGCAAATCCAACTGATATGCCACATCTGTTGTTTTCTGGATCTGCCGGTGTTGGAAAAACAACTGCAGCAATTTGTATTTCAAATCAAGTTTTAGGTGAATACGCAAAAGAGTACACTTTGGAGCTCAATGCATCAGACGAAAGGGGAATTGGAATGGTTCGTGAAAAAGTAAAAAAGTTTTCAAGATTTGCCGGAATGGCCGATGCTCCTTTCAAATTGATTATTCTAGATGAAGCTGACGAGATGACAAGCGATGCACAGACGGCATTGCGAAGAATTATTGAAGATACTGCTCAATATTGCAGATTTATTCTAATTGCAAACAATATCTCAAAAATTATCGAGCCAATTCAATCAAGATGTGCTACTTTCAAGTTTACAACAATTCCTGAGGAAGATGTAATTTCTAGACTAGGCGAGATTGCCAAAAAAGAGAAAATAAAGGCAGACAAAAAAGGACTCAAAGCAATATATGATTATTCAGAAGGCGATCTGAGACATGCCATTAATCTAATGCAGGCCGCTGCAAGTCTCGGAGACATTACTGAAGAACATGTAAAGTCCTCAGCTGGTCTAACCAAGACTTCTGATGTTGATGATGTACTAAAGATGGCACTATCTGGAAAAGTTGTAGAAGCTCGAGAAAAGATGATAGAGCTAATCAAAGTCTATGGAATGAGTGAATCAGACTTTCTAAAGTATCTAAATTCTGCTGTGTTTAAGACAAAACATGACAAACTGTCTTCAATTTTAGAGATTATTGCAAAATATGACTATAGAATTTTAGTTGGTGCAAACCCAGAAATTCAACTATCTGCATTGTTAGCTGAATTAGGAAATATAGAATAACGCAGAGAGAGGGATTTGAACCCCCGCGTTCTTGCGAACACAGGCTCTCAAGGCCCGCGCCCTACCGGACTAGGCGACCTCTGCAAGGTTCGATAAAATATAGTGATTAAAATTTGTTGAGGAAAAATTAAGAAAAATAAGAAAAAAGAAATGGTTTTCTTTAATCGTGTGCGTGTGGATTGCCGCTGCCTTCCATCTTAACATAAGTGCCGGCTGCTTTTTCATGCCATTCTGCATTTGCTTGTTCAATGAGAATAGCTCCAGTTGGACATGCTTCTTGACATGCCATGCAAACAGTACAATCATGTTCTCTGATTGGCATTGATTTGTCAGTATAGTCCAATCTTTCATCTTGTTCTGTCAAACCAGTACCTTCGAAGGTCTTGCCAACAACATCTTTTGCTGCAATGTCTTGTTCAGTTCTATACCATTGGAATGTTTGAACTGGACATACACTCATACAAGATCCTGCTGCAATACAATTGTCCCAGTCTACTGCAACAGTAGTACCATGGACACCAAGAGGAACTTGTTCTTCTCCTTTATCGGCATAAGCGGCTTTAACATTGTCATCTGAAAACGCTGCACCGTTTGAACCGGTGTTTACAGGCCAAATCCAATGGAAGTTTTCACCATCACCATGGCTAGTCTTTCCTGTTGGTTCTTTGTCTGAAAAAAAGTCTTCAGCGATTACTAAATCTGCCATTAAAAAACCACCGTCCAAATCTTATTTAAAGCTAGTTAGAATTAATCTGTCCTAATCCAACAAATGGAAATAATTGGTAGAAATTTAAAAAATAATTTTTAAAAAGTGATTAAAAAGAAACTTGATCGTCTCTAAGCTGCTTTGTCGTGATGCTCTTGGTTTGATTGATCAACTTTGATTGCTTGTGGGGGACAAACTGAAACACACGCCATGCACCATATGCAATCATGCTCTCTGATAGGATCTGCCTTGTCAGTGTAATCTTTTCTTTGGTCTTTCTCAGTACTTCCAGAACCATCAAAGGTTTGTCCAACTACATCTTTTGCTGGAATGTCTTTTTCAGTTCTGTACCACTGAAAGACTTGCACAGGACATGCTTCAATACATGCGCCATCTGCAACACAAGAATCCCAATCAACTGCAACCATTGTTCCACTGACACCTAATGGTACTTGTTCTTCACCACGAGTTTTGTATGCAGCTTTTACTTCTTCGTTGGTAGAAGCTTCGGCATCACCTCTTCCAGGACCCCAAATTATGTGATAGTGTTCACCATCAGAATGTTGAATCTTTCCAAGTGGTTTTAGGCCTTCAGGGAAGTTTTCTGCTATTGGCATGTTTGAAGTGGGATGAAGATATTATTTAAAGCTAGACCAGAAATTATAAGCGTGGATTAAAGAGATCATATTTTGTCAGGTAGTTTTGTTACGGAATTGATCCCTTACGTTCATATCGTAATGATTCAAAATACAATAGTTGGATATTTTCAAGTATGATGTATACCGAGGCCCAAACATTGGAGTATACATTAGTGTAAATGATGATTTTGTTTTTTTGCCACTAGGTTTTGCAACAACAAAGGCAGATCATTTGGCCGAATATTTGGAGGCAGTTCCACTTTACTGTTCTGTTGCAAATACAAGACTAATTGGATCATTGATGGTTGCAAACAATAATGGAATACTTTTGCCAACAACTGCATTTGCTGATGAATATGATTTTTTCAAAAAACAAACTGATCTTAATGTCGGAGTACTTGACTCAAGGTATACAGCACTAGGAAATGTAATTTGTGCAAATGATAAAGGAGCAGTTGTAGCTCCATGGCTTTCAAAAGACGATGTTGCAACAATTCAGGATATTTTGGGAGTAGAAGTAGTCCAAAAGAGAATTGCTGGGATGAACCAGACAGGGGCCGTTATGGTTGCAAACAATACTGGGGCAGTAATTCATCCTGAAGCAGATGAGGAAGACATGAAGATGTTTGCAAACCTTCTAGGCGTAAAAATAGAGCATGCTACCATCAATAACGGTATTCCATACGTAAAATCAGGCATATTAGCAAACAACAATGCTATAGTTGTGGGTACTCTAACTACTGGCCCAGAAATTATGATGTTGACTAGGGCTTTTCTAAATTAAGAACAGACGCAGGATCATCAGTTATCTTTTCAATTTCTACTTGGGATTCTTCTCCACTTTTCATATCTCTTACAACGACCTTACCGTTTTCAAGCTCCTTTGGTCCAACAATTACACAAAATCTAGAGTTGGTTGCTTGGTCCATTTGTTTTTTCAAAGCTTTTCCACTCAAGTCAACGTCAGCTGGGATATTTGCAAGCCTTAGTAAAGATGTAATACTCATTGCAACTTTTTGCATTTCTTCATTTATGTACAAAACAGAAACTCTTGGTTGAATGGAATCTGAAATTATCTTTTGCTCTTTCATTGTAAGAATAATTCTTTCAACGCCGCCAGCTACTCCTGTAGCTCCAATGTCATCTCGTCCAAATGCTTTTGTTAATGCATCATATCTTCCGCCACCTGCCAAAGCTCCTAACGTTGAATTTTTATCAAATACTTCAAAGACAGTTCCTGAATAATAATCCAGTCCCCTTACAATTCCAAAGTTGATTCTTACATTTGATACTCCACGATTCTCTAGAGAATCAAAGAGTCCTTTGAGATAGTTCCATGATTCGAGTTGTGTTGTGTCAAACTTTTGTTCAATTTCTTTAATTTCCCCCTTGATTTGTGAGAAGTCTAAAATCTTTTCTAGCTTTTGTGTATCGTATTTTTCTTTAAACTCATCAAGAATTTCTTGTCTTGTCTTTTTTTGAATTTTGTCAATTGCTCTTAGAATATCAGCTACAAGTTCTGGTTCAGTTGAATCAAAAACTTTGTTGATATAGTTTTCAACTAGATTTCTGTGGTTAATGTCAATTGTAATGTCTTTGAGCAGTAAAGAGTCAAACAGCCTTGAGGTAAACTCTATGATTTCAGCCTCAGACTCTATGCCTGGCTTGCCATAAACTTCGATATCCCACTGGTGAAAGTAACGGTATCTTCCTTTTTGTGGCTCATCATACCGAAACACTCCGCCAAAGCTTGAAATTTTTGCAGGAAGTCTCATTGATTTTTGAGATGCTGCAAAGCGTGTTAGTCCCATTGTAAAGTCAAATCGTAGTGCAATTTCTCTTTCACCTTTGTCTGTGAAATAATAAATCTCATCACGAATTGCAGGACCTGACTTTGTCTCAAGTGTTGTTAAGGACTCTATGGGTGAAGGGTCCATAAAAGAAAATCCATACAGGTTTGAGAGTTGTTTAAAGTGAGATCTAATGTGCTCAATATTGGAATATTCAGAAGACTCGAAATCTTTCATTCCACGTGGTAGTTCCAAGATAGTTTTGATGTTAGGTATAGTGATTTAGATATTTCTAAAATTGCAGTGTACTGAAAAAAGTTAACAATTTCCAGTCATAAATTTCTATGGTGGCATCTAAAATTCCATGTCAGTGTAACTGTAATTGTACCAAATTATTTGAGCCAATTGACAAGGAATTGCTGTTAAATCTGATTACTCATGGTGGGGTTGATGAAAAACGAGCAAAATATCTGACAAGTAGGGTTGGCAGTAAATTATGTGCAGATTGTTTTTCGAGTAATCATTTGAAATAGAGTGTTTTTAAAATTAACAGCCATGCTTTTTTGCCCAAGGCTCTTGAGCAAACTCACTGACTTCACAAAATTGTGGTAGAATTACAGCATGACCTACCGCTAGAATTTCTTCGTTGAGATTCAAGTTGTTACAATAAATTTTTCCAATAAGTCTGCCATAGCTTCCTTGAGTTTGCCCGTCATCCTCATCAACTAGAACCTTGGAGCCAACTGGGCAAATGTGTTCAATGAAATTTTTTGCCTGAGTGTAATCATGATCTCCAAACTCTGGTGTGTCGACTAGTGCGAATCTAATGGACTTGTCTCCAACAACAATAGTGTCTCCATCAACTATCCTTGTAACAAAGTCAGAGATGCATTTAGCAGTGCCAGTGCATTGGATTTCTTTTGGATATGTCTTTACAGGTTCTGATACAGGAATTTCTTCAATAATTTCAGACTCAGCGGCAGTTTGAGGCTCAGACTCTACTGCTTTAGGCTCAGATTCAGGAATCTTTGAAGTTTCAATTTCTGGTTCAGTGTTTAGAGCAGTATCCTGATAAAATGCAAATGAAATAATTCCAATCCCTACAATTACTGCAAAGCTTGCAATGATTATTTTTTTAATGTTCACGGCTTGTCTGTTTTTTATCCAAACTTAAGATTATCTAGTAAATTGTATGTGGGAGTTATTGTTGAATTGAATTAAATTCTTTTTCAAAATGCTGGTATGTTTCATCATCAAAGATGCAAAACTCTACTAAGTTGATTGAGGTGTATTGGTTTTGTAGGAATTTTTGAGATTCTGAAACTAGGATTTTTGCACATTTGTCTTTTGGAAAGCCAAAGATTCCTGAACTAATTGCAGGAATTGAAATGCTTGAAAATTGTTTTGCAGTTGCTAGCTGCATTATACTGTTTATCGCATTTTTTAGCTTGTTGTCTTCGTCTCCTTCTCCCATTTGTGGGCCTACTGCATGAATTACTGACTTGCAGTAAAGATCTCCTGCATCTGTAATTGCAGCTCCACCTACTGGAACAAATCCTATTTCGTTGCTTTGCTCTTGAATAATTGATCCACCTTTTCTTGAAATTGCTGCAGCAACACCACCTCCATGTCGAAGATGTGAGTTTGCAGCATTGACAATTGCATCTACTTTTCTTTGAGTAATGTCGTCTTTTACTAGTCGAAATGTTTTGTTGTTGATTGTTTTTTCCAATTCTGTTTTTTGATGTGAAATGATTGAAAATAAAAAGAAATGCCTTGCTCAGTCACGAATTTGACTAGTTTCTCTTTGGAAGATATGGAACTATGGCTCTGACAAACTCCATGAAGTTTTTTGTTTGCATGTAAACTGTTCCAGGACCCTCAATCTCAATTACTAGTGCTTCTCCTCCAAAAAGAGTAGTTTTGAGGCTGCCGTGCTTTGTCACTCTATAATTTGCCCTAGAAGACAAGGCAACGAGTTGATAGTTGTCAAGAATCAGTTTTTCTCCAGGTTCTAGCTGTTTTGAGATTATTCCACCCCATCCATTTACAAACATGTCACCTTCTCCCATGGTTTTTAGCATGAAGAGGTTGCTTCCAAAGATTCCTTTGGTAAAGCCTTGCCACTTTGTATCAAGGGTTAATCCGTTTGTTGAACCAATAAAGGCGCCAGATTGTATAATGTATTCTTCATCTACATGAATTACTTCAATGTCACCTAGCATGTTTCCTGTCAGTCCTAGTTTGCAGCCGTCTTCATGTGCGATAAACTCGTTTACAAAAAACGATTCTCCACCAAGTGCAGCAGCTTTAAGTGATTTGAGGAATCCACTTTTTCTCATTCTTGTGTTTGTTTCAATGTCTCCTCTGATGTAGACCATTGCAGCAGCTTCAGCTGTAACAGACTCTTCTTTGTTTAGGGTAAACTCGATTAATCCCATTGGATTTTTAAGAATTTCATATTCCATACCCCAGAACTTTGAAACTATCAATTAAGATTTTGTCTAAATTGATTTAGGATCCTAATCATCCATTCCAAAAATCCCATGAGCTGCAGCCATCCAAGCCAAGGTAAATCCATCCAAACTTCTCATGTGAATTGCCTGGCTTCCATCCCCAAGACCTTCAATTGCGCCTGCCAAGTCCTTGTGCTCATCAGAAAACTCTATCTCCCCTAGTTTTTTTCTATAATCTAGCTTTCTAGCTATTGTTGGCAAGTCAGGATTTTCCCTATAGTTTGCCTGGTTTGAAATTGGAGAATACTCTATTGTAAGATATGGCCTCTTTTTTTCTCGCCTCAGATAATTGATTATTGGAATAGCTTCATCATTTGTCACAATCACATTCAAGTCAAGGGCATCAAAACCTTTGAGATACTTTATGAACTTAAAATGCCTCAGACGTCCCTCATGTTTTTCAACAAACTTTGTTTCAATCTTTCCTGAATCACTTAACAATACTGAATAGATTCCCTTATCACAATACACTCCCATGCAGGATTTTGTCATGCTAGCTTGTTACAAAACAATCTTTGTAAACTTTGCACCCAGATCAATTTGTCCAATTTGCACAAAAAGTAACAAAGTCAAGATTTTCTTTGTTTTGTTTGTCAAAAAGTATCTGGAATTATAATTAAAATTGAAATTGCCCAAAATTGCCTTACATGTTAGGTCCAATAGCATTTATTCTAGGTGGAATTGCAGCCCTTGTGTCTTTGTGGGCATACATCGAAAAAGGTTTAGGATTTTAATCAGACACTGATAAATCGTTCATCTTTGTTATATACAAAATTTGCAAAGACTAGACATGAAAGACATTACAATGTGGAAATGCTACAGATGTGAGCTAACATTCAAAGAACAAGTCCATGCTGAACTGCATAAAGATCTCTCAAGGCACAATTCACAAAAAGTAATGTTTTCTGTTGCCTAAATTACAAAAAAAGGAATCCTAATTGACGTATTTGTCAATGTATGATTTTATAGAATCCTTTGATGCAGCACCTGCAGTTTGTGCAATTACCTTGCCATTCTCAAAGATTGCAAGCGTTGGTATGCTAAAGACACTATACTTTGAGGCAAGCTCGTTGTTTGCATCAACGTCAACTTTGACAAAGTCAACTTTGTCTTTGTATTCATGTGATAGCTCTTCGACTGCAGGTGAGACTGCTTGGCAGGGTCCACACCACTCAGCCCAAAAGTCCACAAAGACTGGATTGGCTGAATTAAGAACTTCCTGCTCAAATTGTTGTGTAGATGTTATCTCTATCATGATATCACCTCCTGTGCAAGTGAATGTAGTGGCAAAATTTTGGCCAGGATTGGAGGACCATTGGATTGTAAGGTTCTTCCAAATTGAACAATTTTACTCATGGTTTGGAAGTAGGCAATATCCAAATCTAGCCTCAAAGCATGACTATTCACCGTATTTTTCCTCCAAAAACAAGGTCCAATGCAATCCCCGAAGATCATTCCAGGAAACTTCTGAGGATTCATCTAAAAGATTTGGCACTTCTTTTACAGGTTCTTTTAGTACCTGAATTTTTGACAGCGAGTGTTGCTGTGGTTTGTCAGAGTAACTTACCATAGTATAGTTAGTATCTTTAGGTAATTTATAGTAGAAAGTGAACTAACCGTAACATACTTTCATTTAGGTAAGTTACAATTTATTAGTGATTGGGAAATTTTTTAAAATTTTAATTTAATTTTAAAATCAGCTTAAAACAGTGATTGATTTTTTGAAAACTTGTTTGTATGACCTTTGTTTACCATCTTTGAAAACTGTTTTAGGATAATGTTTCATAGAAAATGCCGCCATCTGATCAATTATTCCTTGAAGATCTTTTCCTTTTTTTGTTAGGGTGTATTCAATACGTAATGGAACTTCATCATAGATGCTTCGTTTGATAATGCCGTTTTCTTCTAATTCCTTGAGTCTTTGTGATAATGTTTTAGGGTTAATGTCCTCAATTGTTCCTAAAAATTCGTTAAAACGTGTCTGGTTACGCATTGCCATGTTTCTAATTATGTGAAAGGTGAATTTTTTACCAATTATTTTAAAGGTGTTGTCCACTGGACAGTTTTTAATCATATGTTCTAATGTTGCACTTGTCATAGTTATTGTAGGTTAATTGATCTATTAAAACTTACTTTTGTATAGTTACTAATAAATTGTAACTTACCATATGGTTACTTGATGTAGGTTTCTTCCCTTTCTACTATAAATAACCTATTGTTACTAACTTACCTATGGTAAGTTACATGAGAACAAACCTCAACACAAAAATGTTGAAAAATTCCTATTCGCCCAATTCTCCCAAGGTTGTTCTCAACCTTACCAATTTTGAGCGTAAAGGAGGTGAAATTTAGTATGGCATTGTACGGAATATACGGAAGACATGAGATTGATGCTTGTCCAATTAACAACTCCAAGAATCGACAAATGATGGTTCAGATTGGCAAAAGAGACATGGCCCAGGTCTGCAAAGAACACAAAATCAACAAAATTGTTGGCAGATTCCACTCTGCATTAGAGCACACATTTTTGTGGATTATTGATGCCGAAGATCCTCATCTTATTCAGAAATTAGCTATGGAAGGAGGTGTTGCAAGCTTTAATGAAGTCAAAATTGTCCCTCTTATCGAGTTTGAAAACGTCGTAAAGATGTTAGAAAAAATGGACAACTAGAAAAGGAACCTTTCCTTTTTCTTTGTTTTTTTCAATTAGGAAGACTCTTTCTTTATCTTTTTAGCACATTCATTACACAACATTATCTCAATCCCAATAACATCAACTGGTTTTTTGTTTTCATGGTTGCATGAAATCGTCATACAAACTAGATAATTTCAAAAATTATTTTAATTTATGGAACATCAAATGAAGGCATATTTACAGGACTTTGCGGTCTTTGTGAAGGGGGATTCTGAGAATCTTCCAAATAATCATCAAATAGTTCTTGTTGGTATGCTCCACCCATAACAAAAACTGCAAACAGCACACCTACTGCACACAATATTGCAATTGCCACTACTGCGATTGTCTTCATTTAGTATGGTCTTCAAGTTCTTGAATTTAAGAAGTTACAGAATAGTAAAAAGCGATTGTCTCATAACTATGGTATGAAAGACAAGCTTTTGCAGTTATGCACTTGTACTGCAATTGAGGTAATGACGGCAATAGGGGTCACATTATACTTGCTTTATCTTGGACAACCTATCCTAGCCTTGATTTCAACAGTCGTATTTGCAAAATTAATTGTATTTCATTTTATCATGTCTTACTTTGACAAGAGAAACTCAAAGTCTCAAGCTTTAAGTTTGAAAAACGCCTAACTACTGTATGAAACCACAATCTTGTCGAAACTGTGGCAAAGAATTGTTTCAGAGTCAGAGAGTTTGCCCAAAATGTGGCAGAGATTTAGAACAAGACGATCCTGACATGTAAAAATGAAAACTTCAAAGATTATTGGTATTGGGGCAGCATGTTTTGTTGTAGTTATTACAATTGCAATTATCACCACAAACTCGCTTGGTGGACTGATTGAGAACCAACAAGAACGAAACTATCAGAGATTTGTTTCAAATGTTGATGGTTTAACCAATACATTTCGCCAATCAGTAGAGGCTTGTGCTGAGTTAGATCAAATTCAACAAAAACAGTGTATGGAAGAAGTAATTGAGGAATTTCAGATTCAGTTTGGAACCTTGATCAAATTGTTTGGATATGAGCCACATATCGAAGAGTTGTATTACCTATGGAAAGCTGACTTGGATTTTTGGTTTGATTCTACAAAGGTCCAATTGCAATACTCTAATAATCCAGAATTTATTCAATCAGAAATTCAAAGATTGTCAGATATTAGACAAAAGGCAATTGATTCCAGATTAAAGCCTAGTTTTGCTCAACAAGTTGAATCGGGACAATAAATTCGGGTTTTTAATTAATTCTTTTTAGAAAAATCAATCTTTACCTTCAATTGCTCAGATATGCTTTGTACTACCTTGCCAATTACACTTGGACTAATTGAGAAAAATCCTCTGAATTGTCCATCGCCAATATTTTCTGCGACAAGGCCAAAGGGTCCGGTTTCTCTTGTAGTTAATACTATCCACATGTTAGCAATGTTAGTTCCATCGCAGCTAATGACCTCAGCATTTGAGGGAGGTTGCGGAGCCAAAAATTGATTCTTGAAATCTCCTATAATCCATGCCTTTGGTATTTTGTCTAAAAATTCTCTGTATCTATTTCCAACATACTTGTACCTTTTATCAGTCTCAAAGGTAGCAAGAAGGGGAACATGATTACGGACTGCATGATTCTCAAGTAGCACACTTAGTCTATAGAGAAATTTCCTGTTAGTTTCAAAATTAAGATATCCAACATCAATGTGTTGTTGTAATGTCCAGAAATAATTGTAATTTGTAATGTCCGTTGATTTTACTTGCTTTAGTGCTGGGAAATGACTCCATACATCCTCTACGAAACTTTTGTAGTTTCTTAGTGACATACCTAGTTTTTGCGTTTTTGATATTTAACTGGTGATAAAAGATTGCTCTAGTGCTAACATTTAATCTCAAATAATTTTCACGGATTGATCATAGGGTAATTTATCACTAGGAAATTTTTGAAAAAGAGATTAAATTCAAAGAAATTCTAAACAAATTATGCATCAGTGTTGTGCTAACAAACCAAAGTATCAAATCGAATACGATACAGGTTCAGTTTTCAAAGTATGTGAGAAATGTTTTGAGGATCCTTATTGGTCCAACACTATTACAAGCAAAAAATTATTGAGCAAAAAATACTAGATTTTTTTGATATATCAACTAACTCAATTTTATCAAATTTTGGTTTTATGCAAAGGTCTCGTTGTAAAGTTTTGAGATTCCCTTGTAGGTTTCTTTGGCGTTATTCATTGTAATAGAATCTTTTGAAGATGCTACAGTTACAGTTATTTCAGTCATCAAGTCTTTAATGGATAGAAGCATTTCTTTTGAAGCTAGACTAATTTCCCTAATGTCATGACTGGCTATCCCATCTTCTCCTGCCATACCAAAAGAATCAATCTTTCCTTTGGCAGATTTTATCAAATCTGATGCTTCATAAATCACTCCTGTGTCTTTTAGCTGGTTCATAGTGTTTTGCATTTTAGTTGATGCTTCATTCATGTTCTCTGAAATTATTCTAAAGTTTTCCATGTTTTTTATCATCTCTGGAGTGCTAAGGTCTTGAATAATTCCACGAACTGTTTTTGCAGTGTCTTTTACCTGATTAAGTGATTCAACAACTCCAGGATTTCCAATTAGTCTCATAATTTCTGCAGCATCAGAAGCTGTTTCTTTTATGTCTCGTATTTTGCTAGATTTTTTTTCTTCCATTTTTTATCACTTCATAATCTCCTCTAATTTGGAATCAAATTGATTCTTGTCTTGGTGCATTTGTATCACAAAAATAAAACCACTAGCAGCAAACAAGGAGTTTAGTATACCAAACTCTATGCTGTTTGCAAGAAAGTCATTTGCAGCTAAGATGGTGTTCAAGCTCGCCAATGAGAGGAAAAGGACGGGGAAGTTTTTGCCAATTTTTGTCACAACCTCTAAGACATAGACGACTACTGCAACGTCGGCAGAGTTTGTATTTGCAGTAATCCACTGGTGCGACTGCCCTTTTTTCTCATTGACGAGGATTGACATCATGCACCTACCTTGTTTTTGATGCCTTCTACCACTTTTCCAGTTGCCTGGTTTGTCTCTTTTCTTAGACTTTCAAATCCTTCTCTAACTGCTTTTGATGTGGTTGGTGATGCTTGTGAGGCATCAGTTGAGATGTCTTTTACTGCTTCTAGGGATTCTTCAGCAGTCTTGAGGGTATTTTCTACGGCACTGGCAGTATCACTTATGATACCATTTTGTTTCAGCTCTTGCGTTGTTTCATTAAGGTCTTTTACAGTATCACGTACGGCAAATGAACCTTCACGTATTGCCAAGGCAAACTCTGGAATTGCTCCTGACTCTCGAAGTGTCTTCATGGTTTCTCTTATTTGAAGAGAATAGTTTCGGATGTTTTTGGAAATGTTTTGGATAGATTCGGCTGTTTGTTTTGCATTCAGTTGATGAACTGAATCGTCATTCCAATATGGAATTGAACTGTTGTATTCTTTCATGATATAGTATAGATGAATTTTATTAATAATATCCGCGACAAATTTGTTCATACAAATGATCCATATTTTAAAAAATAATTTTCTAAAAAATTTTACATTTAAAATAATTTTAGAGTTTTAGGGAACCATCATGTAATGCATTTTTCACTATCTCGACGTAATCTTCAATTGTACATTTTCTTAAAGATGCCGGCATCTCTGATGGATCAAACTTTTCCATCATTTTTGCTTTTTTCCGAACTACAAATCTTACTGGGCGAGGAACGTTTTCGGAATATTTTTTGTTCACATATTCAATAATTTCTTTAATTTCTGAATCATTCATGCATTGTAAAGGAAAAATTTTGAATTAAATTTATCTTACAAATTCTTCGTATCAAAACTTAATTTCCTCCTCACCAGGAAAAATATTGTCTTGGATAAAGAGATCGAAGAAAAAATCCAATCTATAATTTTAGATACATTCCAAGATACAGAATCTGAATGGATTAGCTACTTCCAGCATAGGGCAAAACAGATGAATTTAGACCAAAAATCGTTTTTTATAGGCATGATGTACCCCAAAATCGTCAAAAATCTGGAGGATAACAACATCCACATACGCATAAAATCAGATGCTTGGGGAGACCATGAGATTGAAAAGATAAACTCTATGCTTGGTCAATTGTATGAGAAATTTGTGTAACACACTAAAACTTATTTTCTAAGAATTACGAAATTATCTTACATGAGCAAAGAATCAAAAGATGATAGATTCTATGAACCACGAAACTGGGATAAGAAGATGGTAATTGAAGAATCCGGAGAAGGAACCCAAAAGTATTGTGGAAAGTGTGGTCATCTCATTTATGAGGGAGACCGATTTTGTACAAAATGTGGTGCAGAAGCTAGAAAATGAAGATTCTTTTGTGTCATTAAAATTGTTTTCAAAAAGACAAACTAGTTTCCTTCAACTTTGCAGTTATCTTCCCCAGGATAGCAATAAACTGTAAACTTGAATAGTTGGGTTTGAGAAGAACCATTTCCTGATATGCTAATGTAAGCTAAAAGTGTTTCATAGTCATCAAAGCTTTTTGGAATTTCCCATGAAAAAACAAAGTAGCCATTTTGATTAGTAAATCCATCAAATTCACGGATAATATCTTCCCCATAGTCTTCAATGACAAGAGTCACTTTTGCTCCTTGTATTGGATTTGTTCCATCACTTACATGAACATTAATTGTATGAGTTGTTCCTCTCCTTACAAGTTCCTCCCCAGTAATTTTGACTTGCAATTGAGAAGTTGATTTTTCAGAAATTATTACAAGACCAAGGTTTGACAAGTGTTGAATTGCATAAATTAGTTCTAAATCTGTAATTTTATCTTGAATCCACCACTCAAAGGTAGTTAATAGCCAAGGAGGAATGTTAGATTCAGGTATTGGAGTGTTTGTAAGATGAAAATACGTAATTGATTTTGCTTCTCCAAATTCAGCGACAACTCTGTAGGTTCCGCTCTGAGATGTCCAGTCAATTGGATATGAGGTTGACCACCTGCCTGTCTCCACCAATGGGACGCGTAAATCCTCTATAGTTCCATCAGGTTTAGTTATCTCAAGTGAGATCTGTGCAGTTTTACCAAATTCTGCAATCCTACCTGATAGTTTTACAAATCCTGTTTGTCCAAATTCGGAAACTGTTTGTATATGATGTACACTGTAAGGGATTTTTACCAAATTATGTTTTGATAAGTCACTAAGAATCTGTGTTACTGATTTTTCTGTAATGTTATTTTTTTCATAAAGCTGTATTGCCTTTTGTTTTGTTGAAAAAGGAATTTCTGAATCTGCATATGCTAATACAAAAGAAATTACAAGTAAACTTGCAAGTAATGCTGCTATTTTCATTATGATGGCTCTGATTCAACTCTGATTTTTTCTTCAAGTTCATCTACATCCAAATCCGAATCAGTAGAATAATGGATTTGGTCTTCTTTTCCATATGTGCTGGTTTTTTGTTGAGGGTTCTCAGGATGTTCTTGTGCAAGTTTTACCAGGTACTCTCTTTCTGATACTACTAACATCTTGTTTTCCTCAAGATCTTGCTTGATCTTTTTTATGCGTTGAGCATCACCGAATCCTAATTGAAGCAATCTATTTGCATCTTCAAGAAGGGATGTCATACCATTACCATTGTATTTTCATAATTAAATTGATTTCTAATTTTGTAAAAAAATAAAAAATTAAAGTTCTAACCCAAATGCTCCTGCCACATCTGAAAACTTCATGTATGACTCTAGGTATTGCCTCCCTTTTGGAGTAATAACAAAGGTGTTTTTTCCATCATACTCTATTTTGTTGATTAATCCTGAGCCTGTCAGGTTTTCAAGGAATTTGGATAGTCTGGAGTGCGAGAGATTAGCCTGGGCAAGCAAGCGTGTGGTCTTGATTCCTTCTTCTCCAGAATCTTGGGTAGCAGTAAGAAGATCACCGACAATCTGCATACTGGTTCGATAATTTTGCATATCTATGATTATACAAAATTTAGTTAAAAGGAACATGAACGATTTCTCTGTAAATTTTTGAAAATTTTAGGTATATCTAAAAACCCATAAACAAATTTCAATCAAAATTTTGGATTGTGTTTAATTATTTGGGTAATTTCTAGATGTAACAGGTCAGATGTTACACTAACCGCCAAAACTATCTTCTCTTTGTTGTGTGTATTTTCCTTTGTCATTTTTACCAAATAGGATTATTTCTAAAATGTTAGCCTTGTCTTCTTCAGTAAGTTTGAACCCACGCGATTCAAGGTAGTTGAAGAGTTGCTCAGAATGTATTTTCATTTTATCACTTGTATTTTATTATGGATTTCATTTGTTAAAATTTCTGCAGACAAATGTTTTGGGTAAAGTTATCTAAAAAATTTTGTAAAATTTCTTGTTCAATTAAAGAATTTTGTGAATAGATGCAGGGATATACTTGGTCTGGGAAAATCACCTTACACATCTATTGATATGAAATTGTAACACAATAATAAAAACAAGACGTATAAATTATCAGTCGGTAATTATTTCCTTGTTTCACTATAGTGGTTTTGCAAGATGTTTTTCATAAGCGGCAAATACACATCTTTTGACCATAGCTTTGTTTTGCATCCTGCCAATAGTTTGTCACAGTATTGCTTTTCTTCTTGAGTTAGTTGTGATGCATGAAGATAATTTTTCTTTGCGGCAAGCTCGTAAAGAAACGAGTAGTATTCTCGAAGAATCTCTTTTTCTTGCATTTCTTGTGAAATCATTTTTTTCCAATCAATAGCGAGTGATGCAAATATTTAGGCTCTGTCTAACTTTTAGCCAGCTCAAAGTTCAGAATTGGAATTTTTTTAACCAATTTAGTTCAATAATTGAACACCTGAGGCTATCTTTACAGTAAAAGAAACTAATCGACTTCAATATGACTATGGCCGAACCTCTAGTTGAGCAAAAAAAAGAGTTCAAGATTGATTCAACAGACAGACAAATCCTAAATTTACTTATTGCAAATGCACGTGATTCCACAAGAACAATTGTCAAAAAGCTAGAAGGCGTAGGGATTGAAATGTCTGAGCGCGGTGTTGGAAAAAGAATCGCCAGACTAGAAAAACTAGGAATTATTCATGGATACACTACAATGGTTGATCTAAAAGAGGTCAATATGCCAATTTTGCGTCTAATCACAGTAAAATTCACCTCACCCAAGGATTTTGTAACAAGACTAGATGAGATGAAGCAATATCTATCAGCAGCTCCATATTGTGACTTTTCTGCTAGAACTAATGGAAACATTGATTGGATTGAGCTCAAGTTCTTCAACAATCACGAACAGGCCCAACAAGAAGAGGATCTTTATCGAGCTTGGTTTGGAGACATTATGGAAGATTACAGGTCATATGATCTTGATATTCACAAAATGGGATGGCAATTGTTTGATGAAAATGACTTTAACAGATTCATCCAAAGTACTTCTAAAAAAGAAGGCACTGAGACTATCCCAGATATCAGAAAGAAATCAAAATAGATTTGTCTTAAATACAAAAAATGGGTATTATATCTATGGTATTTAGAAGATGTGTACATTGTGGCAGAGAGTATGAAGATGTCTTTAACAGGAGAATTTGCTCTGACAAGTGCTCCTTAGAAATTTCCTAATTTTTGAAATCTTTATACAATAATATCGGAGATTAAATTTGTGAAGTTTGGATACAAACTAGTAATTTTTGCAGTAGCCGCAATTTTGTTACAAGTTTTTGGTATGCTTTTGCTTTGAAAAAANNTAATAGTAATGGAAAAAGAAAATGTTTTCTCATCTTTGGAGGAAATGTTATCTGAATTCATTGAATTAGAACAAAAAAAGAAAAACACAAGTAAAATTTATCAACACTACATGTATTCTTAGAAAATTTCTTATTTCATTTGAAAAATAATTCTTTTCAGGCACAAAATTTTTTGAGTTCTTAGAAAATAAGATTAATTTTTTTAACTGAAATTCTAGGCTCGATAGTTCATTTTCTGAACTTTATTGATAATAGACTGATTCATTTAATGAACAAAACATTGCAAAAAAGTTAGATCCATTCTAAATATTTCCCCGACATCAAAGAGACTGACAAAACATGAGTACAATCAACGTACAACAACAAATCTCCGAGAACAAAAGAAAACTCGGAGTAATAGGTTTGGTTGCCTTACCTATTGTTGCAGCAATGGCCCACCAAGGTAGTGCTTCATTAGAGCAAGTACCTCAAATACTCACTAGTGGTGTATTTCCTGTACTATTTACCATTGGCTCATGGGGTCTAGCTGTGAAAATGGCATTAAAATTGAGAAAGTAGGTTAATTCCTGCCTCCTCTTTTTTTTATTTTTAATTTTGGTTCAATCAATATTTATGATTGTAAAATGATTTTTTCTTTGTGAAAGCACTTTGTTTTGATGGAAAGAAACTAGAATACATTTCAGATTATCCTAAACCCCAATCAGATGAAGCATTGGTTAAGGTAACTATGGCAGGAATCTGTGGAACGGATCTTGAAATTTTGCAAGGATACATGTCATATGAAGGAGTTCTGGGACATGAATTTGTTGGAGTTGTAGAGGATGCAAAAAACAAAGAGTTGATTGGAAAAAGGGTGGTTGGAGAAATTAATGTAGGGTGCCAAAATTGTGAAGTATGTAAAAAGGGAAATGAAAGGCATTGCCCTAATAGAACTGTTTTAGGAATTCTTAATCGAGATGGGGCCTTTGCACAGTATCTATCTTTACCAGAGAAAAACCTTCATGTTATTCCAGACTCTATTTCAGATAAACAAGCCGTGTTTATAGAGCCAGTTGCAGCAGCCTTTGAAATCAAAGAGCAAATTTCTCTAAAGCCTGACTGGCAGGTGGCAATAGTTGGAGATGGCAGACTGGCCCAGCTTATTGTTTCGGTTTTAAGAACATCTTGTTCAAAGGTTACCTGTTTTGGAAGACATCAAAACAAGCTTGACAGATTAGAAAAATTAGGCATAAAAACAAAGATTGGAATAAGCAAAGAAGACCAACATTACTTTGATTTGGTAGTAGAAGCTACTGGTAGTACTTCGGGATTTTTAGATTCAATGAAACTTGTAAAGCCTAAGGGAGTTGTAATTTTAAAATCAACAATTGCATCAAAGGAGAATCTTGATTTGACTCCAGCTGTGGTAAATGAAATTACTCTTGTAGGTTCAAGATGTGGTCCATTTAGACCTGCAATTAATGCACTTGCCTCAGGAATTATCTCGGTAGATGATTTAATAGAGTCCGAGTATCCTTTGGAGAAATTTCAACAAGCATTTGATGAGGCAAAAAAATCCAACACACTCAAAGTTGTCTTAAAACCATAAGGTTTGTCAAACTAATTTACAAAAACAAAATTGGTTTTGGTTTTTAAGTGTCAAAACACTTCCTGCGATCAAAAATTAATTTTCACACCATAGGATATCTTGGACTTTCGAAATTCAGTTCTATGAGTGAAAAACCAATTAGCGACAGAATAAAGATGGCTCATACTATAGAAATTGAAAGTGCAATGAGAAGAAAAGTTGCGTTAAAAGTAAGTTGGTATGATGTACATGGTAAAAATCACACCCAACACTACTCTCTAGTAGAAGGTTCTACCATAGAACTCTAATCTTTCTTTTTACATTTGATTAGATTCATCAACAAGTTCTTTGTGATGAACTATCTTGTAGTGACTCTTAAGGTAAGAGTAACCAAGGATTCGTTTACCACAAACATCACATTCGATTCTTTTTACCATTCTATCGCCAATATTTGTGCATAAATTTTGTATTTAAACGGCAGGAAGTGTAATACAATCTTTTGACAACTTAGAAAATCAATTTGGTTAACTTACAGTTATTGATGCATTGGCCCACGGATGAATCATACAAAAATAATCATATTCACCTTTTTGCTCAAATCTAAATGAAAAAGTTTCGTCAGCCTTTATCAGACCACTATCAAAAATTCCATCAGGTCCTTCGATAATATTTCCACTAGTTACAGTATGTGCAGAAGTATCATCATTTCTCCAAATAATTTCTGCACCTTCAAAGATTATCAACGTTGGTGGATCATAACATAAATCGACTTCTTCACATCCAGGAATTGAGGTTCCTGCAGGAATCGATACGAGTCTTGATGGAGATTTTGACGTTGCCAATTCTTTTGTTGTCTCTTGTAGCTCTTTAGTTTCCTTTGCAACTTTTTGAGTTGTCTCTTTTACCTTTTCTAAAGTTTGAGAGCCTGTTTCTTGAATTTCTTTAGTGGTCTCTTGAATTGTAGATGTTGTTTTCTCAATAGTGGGGACAATATCAGGGGCGCTTGGACTAGAAACTGAAGTGATTCCCAAGGCTATGGCTACCACTGCTATTGCGATACCAATTCCTGCCTTGTCCATATTGGTCATAGTTTTGATAAAATTTTTTGAGGACTTAAAGGAAACACGATATTATCAAATACGAAAATTAAGCGATTAGATTAAGTATTGTAAATCAATCTTAGTACTATATGACTGATGATCCTTACTGTCACTGCGGATCTTGTGGACATGAAAAAGTTGATGAATGTTATTCAAAAGAGTGCGGATGTTGCCTTACTGACCATCAAGGTGCATTTGGAAAAAATAGATAAAAAAATTTAAACGATTCTATAAAATTTGAATCAACTTTTAGTATTCGTCTTCAAAAGAATTTCTTTCTAAGATAAGCTCATCAACGTATCTACAAAAGGCACATTGGCAACTAGGCATAATGTATGTGATAGGAATATTGATTTATCATTCAGTATGACTTTTCAAAGCACAAACTGTATCATTTCCAATTTACGTTGTAGAAAAGAAATATTACAAAACGTCTTTTTTATATGCAAATTTTCCTTTTTAAATTTAGACTCAAGTCTGCCCACTATTGCCCAATAGTTATGCTTTTTTCTTGGGTCTAATTTTCCTTCTTAAAACTATCCAAAACTTCAATAGTAAAAACGTCGTATACTATAGGATGGCGATAGGGCTGTACATTGCAGTAGTGATTATTGGAATCTTGGCTGTTGTCTTTTACAAGCTGATAAGAAACACAAGCAAGACTAGTTACTTTGGAGAAGATAAAAGATGTCAGATTTGTGGGCGCAAGACTCAAGAAATAACTTGTCAAAATTGCAAAAAAGATTCCGAGTCTCTAAGATGACTTAATTTTCCAAGTATTCAATGAACTTGCCAGTATGTTCAAATTTGATAGAGTTTATTTCATCAAGATCGTCAATTGAGTTCATCTTGAGATAAAGCTCGGAGGCTGTGTACAATACATTTTCAATGTAAAATGTCCTAGAGTTACCTATGCTATAGTAACCCCTATCATTTTCAGAGTGAGTGATTGTTCCTTTAAGATTAATTCCATCATCTGTATCCAAGTCAAATACATAGAATCCATTCCAGCGGTTCCAGTCTGGCGCAATTAATTTTTCAGATACTCCCTCAAGGGACTTTACATCACTACTGATTGGAATAGAAAGCAGTGATTTGTTTTTGTCAAAAAAGAATGCTTTGTGGTCATGAAGGGATTCAGAATGAGTAGAAGAGTCTCCTATAATATAGTCATCAAGCACCTTAGGTTTACTTACATCTGAGACATCAAAGAGTGCAATCTTAACTCCTAGCTGCTGAACTCTACCGTTTTCTATCTCTTTGGTATCTCTGCCAACCCCAATCACTACATCCTCATCATATGGATGAAGATAGTTAGAAAATCCTGGAATTTTTAGCTCACCTAAAATTTTAGGGCTGTCAGAAGACAAGTCGATTACAAAGAATGGATCAATTTGTTGAAACGTTACCAAGTACAAACGGTCACCCATAAATCGGGCTGAGAATATGCTCTCATCAGGTGCTATCTCATCTAGTCCTCCAACTATCTTGAGGTCTTCATCTAATACGTAAACTGCGTTTGAGCGAACCACTCCAGAGTATGGTGTATAATACTCGATAGTGGTTGCAATCCTAAATCTGTCATCGTTTTCATCCATTGAAAATTGGTTTAGAAGTCTACCAGGAACGGATCCCTTTGCTTGATATTCTAAACTTGAACCATCAATTGAGATTTTATGAATTATTGTTTTAAGGGAGTCTTTTTGGATTTTTGCATCATAATCTGCTAATGCCTCTCGAATGTTTTCAAAGAGTTGCTCTTTTTGGTTTTGACTCATTTTGTTGTATGAATCCTGCAAAACTTCAGAGATTTGTGCCCATTGTTTTGCAGAACTAATGCTAGTATCTTGTCTTATTTGATTAATCTGATTTTGAATTTCTTGTGGAAGTAATGGTACTACAATATCAAAAAATCTGTCTCTTGCTGAATCCTCATAGAATCCAAATGGGAGATTTTGTTGGTATGTCAGGTAAAAATTGTTTTCAGAGGCATAGATTGTTCCACTATAACCCATGAGAAAAGTTTCAGAAGTTATTGTGTCACCAAATATGTCAATTGCAGTTAATGTATTAAAGTTTGAAAACCTCTCAACATTATCAAAGTAAAAGACATCAGGTACTATCAAGGGTTCGGCTCTTTCCATAATTACAGGGAATCGAGGATATTGATAGTCAATGTTTTTGTTTGTTACAAAATAAACAAAATTATCAATCATTCTTGCATCACGAAAATGTCCATCAATTGTATAGTCTTTGAGGATTTCAGGATCTTCCTTGTCCGAAACGTCTACAATTAATGCATGGGTTACTGGGTTGTAAGAAGGTCTTGGAATAAAGTCAAATTGCGGAATGATTTCATCTTGGCTTTGTCCATTGTAAAATATCACTAGTCTATCATCATTCAAAAACATGTTTTGTATCCATTGAGATTCAATATCTAGTGCAATCTTGAGAACAATTTTTGCGGATTCAGCAGGATATGCGTCTATAATTGTAAGTGTGTTTTGAGATACGATATACACATACTTTGAATCATTTTTGAGGTAATCTGGTTCATCTACATTTTCGACCTGTACATTTGTAGTTGAATAATCAACTCCATCTGACCCAGATTGAGAGGTAGTTGCCATGTCGCCCATTGGTTGGGGAGCAGCTTCTGGCATTGGCGCTCTATCCATTTCAAAAGATTCCTCCATTACAAATGGTCCAGAAGTACGGAATACTCTATCATCAAATCCAAATTCATTAAAAGAATTAGAGGCTGAAAGAATCTCTCTTAGTTCAGATTCAGAAGATATTTTCCTTACTTCTTGAGTGCCTTCAAAAAATTCAGAAACTGTTTTGTTTACATAGATAATTTCAGGAGAAGGCTCAATGGTAACTTCAGGTTGTTGATTAATTCCAATTGCAAACATTACTCCAGCAGTAGCAAAAACGGCTACAGCCACGGCAATTGGTAAGATTATTTTTGTGTTCATTTTTCTTTACTCTTTTTTTGTAAACTGACTTTTGACAGTTACTACTGATTGTCCTATGAGCTTAAAAGGTTAAGTGAAATTCTAATTTTACCAAATAATTTACATATCAAACAAAATAAAATGAAGATACATGTCTGCAGAAAATAATGAGAGCGATGAAATTACCGAGAAAATCAAAATCATTGCAACTGATGATGAAAAGATAAAATCCTTTGGAGAACTTTTAACAAATGATTCAAGCAGAGCTATACTTCAATTATTATTCAATGAAGAGTTAACGGCTCTTCAGATTTCTGAAAAGACTGAAATTTCTTTGCAATTAGTAAAATATCATATCATAAAACTTCAGGATCTTGGAGTAGTAAAAGTTACCAAAATAGAAAAAAATTCAAAATCCCAAGACATGAAATTTTATTCAGCCTCAAAGTTTAGCATGGTAATTGTTCCTCCCAAATATTCTGAAAAAACTAAAGAAAGCAAGCTTTTAGTTCGTTCATTCAAGCATATTTACAAAATTGCAGGTCTGGGAATAGCTGCTGGAATCTCTGGATTGCTTTCCATACCCTTACTTGAACAAGATAGAAGAGTTTCTGTAGATTTTGATGATAGGCAACTAACTCAAACTACAGATTTGCAAGATGCTGATGAAAGTATTTCAGCATCAGTACCAGAATCTGAAAAAGCAGTAGCATCTGAATCCGGTGATGGTGGATTTGCATCAGCTCCTGAACCTGAATCAGGTTCAGAGTATACCTTAGAAGAAGCATTAGAGCTTTCTGCAAGAAACATCGAAGCTGCTGAAGCAAACCCAGCTGCTGGTTCTGGAATCCCTATCTTTGATAGTGGGGATTTGGCAATTACTTTAATTGTTTTGGCAGTTATTTTTGGAGGACTAGCTGCATTCTTTTTCTTAAAATCAATAACACATTCAAAACAAAAACAATTAGCAAAATTTTAAAAATTTTTTTGGTAAAAATCAGATTTCATCAAAGCCTTTATTCAAAATTCACGTAACTAAATCAATGACTAGAAAAAAAATTACAATGTTAGCAGGAGTAATATTTTGCATTTTGATATTACCTTCTGTTAATGGGATTGCATTTGCACAATACTACAATCCAGATTCCTCAACTGGATTAGATGATTACCTAAAACTTGCTCAAGACAGAGTTGCGATTGCAAATGATAATCCAAAGCAGGGCTCTGGAACACCAATGTTTGCAGCAGATGGTGTTGTAGGTGCAATTCTTTTATCGTCTGGAGTTTTTGGCGGAATTGCTGCGTCATTTTTTATCAAAAGCCGTCAAGGAAAATATGCTGTAATTGGACGTGGATAACCCATCCACTCCATTTTTTAAAAAAAGGTCTCATAATTACAGTTGTCTGAGGCTGATTTTGTGGTATTTTTAAAAAACTATTCTAAATATTTTGTCAACAATGATTTGAGTATCTTTCTTCAGCATAGATGAGAAAAGCTTCGTTTCCAAAGTATTTCTTTGATTCAATTATCTGCTCGTCTGCATATTGTTTTAGTTCTGGACAGGATAAACCTACAATGTACTCTTTTTCTTCCATCATATCGCCATAGTAAAGAAAAAGCAAACCCAGTAAAGAGGCAAAAACGATTGGTGAGACGATAAAAGTAATTGGCATTGATTTTATATCATGTTTGGAGATCAATGCAAAATCCCCATACTTTTTAGTTGCAAATTTACAATTGGCCAATTAACTAACGTTAAAGATTCCAAAATTACCCCTCTAGCCCAACAAAATATCAATTTCTTAATTAATAAGGCTAACTTTTAGTATGATTTTTTTTGTTACAAATTATGTAAAAATTTTATGATCGAAAAAATTTTTTAAATTTTTTTCAGAACAAAAAAAGATTATCTCGCTTTAATTGTGATTCCATGTTGAATTAATGTATCTGCGGTTGTTTTTATGACACAAATTGCCAAAGCATTTGATTTCTTCATTAGCAACTCAAAACCTTCACGACAAAACCACTTGTACATTAATTACAATACCTGTACTGGTGACAGCACAATAAAGCACAATCATTAATAGTGATAAGTGTGAATTATTGCATCTATGCAAGAATATACTGCCGAAGATGCAGAAAGAATAGAACTTTTACAGATTGTATCAAGTTCAAAAATAGGACTCAAGATATTATCAAAAGAACAATTAGAAAAACTCTACAGACTAGTCGATGGGAAAGATTACAGTCATGATGTTGATGCATTAATTTCTAAAATAGAGCTTCTCAAAAAAATCAATAATCGTCTTTATGATCTTGGTGAAGGTAGAGTAATTCTCTAAAAGTAAATTAATTTTTAAGTAGATGAATAATTTGCATGAATGAATTACATGGATCTTTCCATAGAAATTGCTTTTATTTCTAATTAGTATATTGAGTTATGATAAGTAAAAATGAAGATTTTGTAGATGTCTTAGAGACATGGGCAAAAGTAATTGGAGTAAATCTTGAAAGATAAGAAAAGGAATTTTTAAAGTAGAAAATTTCTTCAAACATCTTTTTATTTAGAATCATCCAAGTTGGTTAATTGAGTTCTATTAAATCACTAAACAAAAAGATTGAAAACTGTACAAATTGCCCAAGACTTGCAGAGTATATCAGGCAAGTTGCTAAAAACAAAGTCAGAAGATTTGCAGATCAAGATTATTTTGGAAAACCATTATCAGGATTTGGCGATATTAAGGCCAAGTTGCTTATCGTAGGACTGGCACCTGCAGCTCATGGAGGAAACAGGACAGGGCGTATGTTTACTGGCGACTCTTCAGGTGATTGGCTCGCAAAGGTGATGCACAGACATGGATTTGCATCAATACCTACAAGCCAATCTATAGATGATGGATTGGTTCTAAAAAATGCCTACATTACTGCTGCTGTAAGATGTGCACCACCTCAAAACAAGCCAACCAGAGAAGAGATGGCTAACTGCTTTGATTATCTCAAGCAGGAGTTTAAGATTCTAAAGGAGATTTCAGTTATTTTGTGCCTAGGAAGAATAGCTCATGAGGCTACCTGCAAGTTGCTTGATGTAAAACCAGAAAAGTTTGGTCACAACAAATTGTTTGAGTATGATTCGATAAAAGTTCTAACATCGTACCATCCATCAAAACAAAATACTCAAACAGGAAGACTGATGTGGAAAGACTGGTCAGCAGTTTTTCAAAGGGCAAAAAGACTAGCTAGATAGAAAACATTTATTGAAAAACTAGAACTATTTTGTTTAATGAAAATAATTCTTAGTGTGATTCTTGTTTTTTCTTGTATGCCTTTTGCTTTTGCACAAGAATATCCAGATTTAGGAGTAAAGGTGGAGACGGTTGCAGAAAACCTAAAGATTCCTTGGTCCATTGCATGGACGCCAGATGGAATGATATTTTTTACAGAAAGAGACGGTAATCTTAGAACTATACAAAACGGAATAGTATCAGAACCAATTTTTTCAGTTGATGTTGGTGGTGTGGAAGGAGGTTTGCTTGGAATTGCACTTGATCCAAATTATTCAGAGAACCATTACATCTATCTGTATTATACTTACAATGATTTTTTATCAACAAAAAACAAAGTTGTCCGTTATGTTGAATCCAATCTTAGTTTGTCTGAAGATAAAATTTTAATTGATGAAATTCCAGGTGGTCCATTTCATGATGGTGGAAGGATAAAGTTTGGACCGGATGGAAAATTATACATCACAACTGGTGATGCCGCAAATGCTGACTTGGCACAAGACAAAAGTTCGATAGCAGGAAAAATTCTTAGAATTAATTCAGATGGAACAATACCTGAAGATAATCCATTTTCAGGTTCGCCAATCTATTCAATTGGACACCGTAATCCACAAGGACTAGATTGGGATAGTTCTGGACGTCTTGTGGTAACTGAGCACGGACCATCGGGATTTTACGGTGTTGCACAAGATGAAATCAACCTAATTGAGCCTGGATTGAATTACGGTTGGCCCGACATTATTGGTCCTCAAACAAGAGAAGGGATGGTAACTCCAATATTGAATACTGGGGATGATCCTTGGGCCCCATCTGGTTCAGACTTTTATGATGGAGATAAAATTCCACAATGGTCAGGAAAATACTTTGTTGCTACTTTGAGAGGAGCTCATCTTCACATGATTGATTTTGATTTGGAAAATAACAAAGTGGTTTCAAATCAAAAGTTGTTTGATGGAGAATTTGGAAGACTACGAGATGTAGCTACGGGTCCTGATGGATATCTGTATATTTTGACCAGCAACAAAGATGGTAGAGGATATCCTCAAGTTAATGATGACAGGATTCTACGGATTGTTCCACTAAATGAAATTAATAATTTTGAACAATGTGTTGCTGCCGGTAATCCTGTGATGGAGTCATATCCAAGACAATGTAGAGCAAATGATCAAACATTTGTTGAACAAATAGAAACTTCAGAGCAAAAGATCCCTGATTGGGTTAGAAATATCTTCATTTGGTATGGAGAAAACAAAGTCTCAGAAGAGGAACTCCTCAATGCAATTAAATTTCTAGTCCAACAAGAAATAATCAAGCTGGATTGATTAGATAATCCAATCCAGACTATTTCCAAAATAATATCCGGCAAGGATTGTTCCAGTTGACCAAATTAAGGAGCCAGCAAAAGTATACAAGACAAATTTTGGAATTTTCATTTTGAGTAATCCAGCTGGGACTGAAATCATTTCTCTCATAACAGGAACCATTCGTCCCAAAAATACTGCCTTGTCTCCATACTTTTCAAACCAAATCTCAACTCGCTCAAGTTTGCTTTCATTAACTTTTACAAATCTAAGATATCGTAACAAAATGGTTCTTCCCAGTTTTAATGCAATAAGGTAGATTCCTGTAGTTCCAATTGTAGCACCTAATGCTCCTAAAAGTATCATGGGAATCACAGCCCAGATAGAAAACCCTTCTTGTGAGGCTAAAAAACCAGCAGTTGGAAATACTGCAAGTGTAGGGATTGGAGGGATTATAGTTTCAATCAAGGCTGCCAAGAAAACACCCTCATAAAGATGGCCTCCAAGAAATTCGCTCATCCATACTACGATAGAATCAAAGGGTTCCAATAAACTCCAAAACAGTTACCCAACTAAATTACTTTACAAGATGGATGGTGTAGATGAAACTAGGCAAGTTTTTTTAGATGCTCAAAAAACGATTCTCCAACAAAATCCACATAATCCTCAATTGGATTAATCTCCATATCTGAGAGATAATTATCATAAACTGTTTGACGTTCGTGTTTGAGTGGTGGTGAGCAATAGCACATCTCAGACCATTCTATTGTTCCAGGTTGCGTGATTTTCGCTCTTTTCATGGAGCTAAGAATCTCTTTTCCATCAGGTTTTTGGTTTTCTATTGTTCCATCAGTTAACTTTACGAAAAATTCTTTCATTTTTTCTTCATTAAATTTTGCTTTAATCGAGTAAATCATTTTTCTCAAAAATAGTTACAATTTTTTGCCTCATTTAATTTAGAAATATTTTATGAATGCTTTCTTTGGTAATGTGTAGTTTGTAAATATCATCATTCTTAACTACAAATATTCTGTCATGCATCATAAAAAGTTCCACAAGATCAGTGATATCTGAATTCATCAAGTCACTTGATTTGTAAGGACAAAACATCAATCCAGGTAACCTTGACTCATCATATGTTTTTTCAAGCTCCATTGCCTGACTAAAAGAATTTTGAGCAACATCAGTAATTACAAAATCAACACAGCACAATGGTTTTTTGTTTGACTCGTTGACTATATTTTGTATAACTTGGCCGCAATATTTTGATCCTCCCACTCCGTGTGGTTTGTATGGCTTTACAGTTCCGTTGTACCAGTTTAGTTTTGATAATATTTTTTCAGTGTGATGTTTTGGTGGTGCTGCAAAAGATTTGAACCATTCACTATTGCTTGCCATTCTATCAAGTGATTTTAAAAAACTGTTCATTGATTTATCATCTGCATAAATCAACAAATCATGTACATGTGGTACATGGGTTTTTTTTGAAAGCCATTGGTCTACTGCATCTTTTACAATTGAATTAATTGAGACTCCCATCTGATCTGCTTTTTTTCCAAGTTCAGAATGAGTATTATCTGAAAAGCCTCTAACCAAAACGTCCTTTGTCATGATATCGTTTGAGCCTACATCTATATATAATATGCTATCATGATATCATTAATCAATAAATTAATATATGATATCATGATATCATCATTCATGAAAACCCAACCCACCCTACAAACAAAATTAGCAGATTGGACTGAGGCCTTTAATTCAATGTCTGATAAGCAAACAAATGAAGCCCAAATCCTACAAGGATTGGTTAGTGATCTAAAGAGAAAGATCATGCTAGAAGGAATTACAGTGATTCCAGGAGTAGCATAGGTGAAATACATGTCTGAACTAAAGACACAACAAAAAATTCTCAACGGTGTAAATGTTGATGGCCTAGTTCAAACCATCGATGCCATAAAGGATGATTCATCCATTGCAAAATTCAATTTTAGAGCAAAAAATCAATGGATCAATGGAGGAGAAAACAAAACCACAGTATCTGACTTTTATGGCGCTGGAAGGACTCATGTAAGAATCAAACCTTTTGTGTTTACAAAAGATGAACCACCTGTTCTTTTGGGAACAGACCAAGGTGCAAATCCAGTAGAGTATGCCCTGACAGCTCTTGCAGGATGTGTCACCACAACTTTGGTTTACTATGCTGCAGCAAAAGGAGTAAAGATAAACAAAGTAGAGTCTACTTTGGAAGGTGACATTGATCTTAGGGGTCTTTTAGACATTGATGATAATGTCACATCAGGATACGAAAGCATCCAGATAACCTTTAAGATTGATTCGGATGCTCCAGAAGAAACTTTACATGAACTAATTGAGATTGCAAAAAAACATTCCCCAGTCTGCAGCACAATCAGAAACGCAACACCTGTAAATATCAGTCTGTCAAAATGAAATAAAATGACAGATGATATTTCCTCTTTTTCTTCAGAAACTTTTGATGCAATTGAAAAAAGAAGGGCGGTAAAGCACTTTGATGAGAAGCATCAATTTACAGATAAAGAAATTGAAAGACTTGTTTCTTTGGCAATTTTGTCTCCAACCTCTTTTAACATACAAAATTGGAGATTTCTAGTCGTAAAAGACCTGAAATTGAGAGAGAAAATAAGACAAGTTGCCTGGAACCAGGCTCAAGTTACAGACTCGTCTTTGCTGTTAGTAATATGTGCAGACCTTAAAGCATGGGAAAAAGAACCAGACCGATACTGGAAAAATGCATCCAAAGAGGTTCAAGACTTTTTGGTACCAGCAATTGGAAATTTCTATCAAGGAAATGAGCAATTACAACGTGATGAAGCATTAAGAAGTGTTGGAATTGCAGCTCAAACCTTGATGCTTGCAGCAAAGTCTGCAGGCTATGATTCTTGTCCAATGATTGGATTTGATTCTCAAAAAGTAGCAGAATTGATTAGTCTTCCAAAGGACTACATTATTGGAATGATGTTAGCAGTAGGCAAAGCAAAGAGTCCTGCAAATCCCAGAGGAGGTCAATTAGGATTAGACCAAGTAGTTTTTACCGATACATTTTAGGTATCTAAATTAATGATAGTTTATTTTGAAAGATTGTAGTTGAGTTACAAGTTTTTAGATCATGCGACTGATGCCTTTATTGAAGTAACTGCCAAAGATCTCAATGAAGCTTTTGCAGTCACAGCCGATGCTGTAATTAACTTGACATTGGATCAAGATAAAGTTGAAGAAAAAGAGCAAAAGGAGTTTTCTGCCAAAGGAAAAGATTTGCGATATCTTTTGTTTAGCTGGCTTGAAGAAATTACCTTTGTTTTGATAACAGAAGGATTTGCCATCAAAAGAATTGAATTTGATATCAACAAAAACACCGAATATACGATTAATGCAAAGGCATTTGGTGAATCCCTTGACTTTGAAAAGCATAACTTCAAAGTAGAAATCAAAGCTCCAACATTTTATGAGATGAAAATCGAGCAAAATAATGGAGTTTTTATGAGATTTTTGCTGGATTTGTAAATTTGTGAATAAATCTGACCAAATCCATAGAAGAAGTTATACGCGTTTTTTAAAAACAAACTATTCGAGGAAATAGTATGATGCGTAATTTGATGGTATTTTCAGTATTTTCACTTGTAATTATGATGATTTTTCCAGCCTATGCTGCTGTTGAATCATTTAATCTTGAAAAGAGCTTTTACACTGATGAAGAGAGTTTTAGTTTTGTCGGTACAATTGATAATAATGAAATTGTATATGTATTAATTCGTGGTCCGGGCGGAAACTTTCTTGGAATGGTCTCCGATATATCGCCTGATAGTGATGGTACATTCTCAACAATAGCAAGACCTGTTGAAAATTTTTTCAAATCAAGTGGAACGTATAATGCAACAGCATTTACTGATGACGAAAAAGAGGAAGATGGTATCTCAATTCTTTTAGAATATAATGGGAATAAATTAACTGAAAGAGAAGATTTTGTTTTAACTTTAAAATCAATTTCAGACAAAACAATCACTGAAGGTAAGACCTTATCATTTACAGTAGAAGTAACTGACAGTTCATTGGATAATTTAATTTTCAGTTTAGAAAAGAATCCTCCAAGTGGTGCGGAGATTAATGAAGATACTGGAAAATTCACTTGGACACCAACTGCAGCACAAGGAAATGCTCAAGGAGTCCAATATTCGTTTGATATTGTAGTAGAAAGAGGAGCTCAAAAAGATACAGAGAACATAACAATTACAGTCAAAGATCCTGTGGTTGAACAACCAAAAGATGAACCTAAAGAACAACCAAAAGATGAACCTAAAGAATTAGGAATTGCGTCTTTTGTAGATGAATCCAAAGATCCACAATATTATATTGACAGATACAACAGTGAACCAAAATACAAGGCATGGTTTGATGAAAATTTCCCAGAGTATGACTCTATTTATGAGGCAGTAGGTCTTACAGAACCAGAAGTTGTAGAACCTGAAATTGGTGAGTGTGGACCTGGAACTGATTTGATTGATGGGAAATGTGTTGCAATAGAAAAACCAATTGAAGGAGGAGGTTGTCTAATTGCTACTGCAGCTTATGGTTCTGAGCTTGCACCTCAAGTACAATATCTAAGAGAAATTCGTGATAACAAAGTGATGAATACAGAGTCAGGAGCCACATTTATGACAGGATTCAATGAATTTTACTATTCATTTTCTCCAGCAATTGCAGACTATGAAAGAGAAAATCCCGTTTTCAGAGAAATGATAAAAATTACAATCACTCCACTTTTAACAACTTTATCGGTGATGGATCTCGCTCAAACTGAACAAGAGATTATTGGATATGGTATTGGAGTAATTTTGATGAATATTGGAATGTATATTGGAGTCCCTGCAATAGTTTTCTTAGGGACAAGAAAACTAAAATCTCTCAATTGAAAATTTGGGTAAATTTCTTGTCAAACTCATTTTTCACAAAAAATATCAAAGTTGAGTAACTGATTTAATACAATAACACCCCTAGAATAAGGGAAAATATGGTAAATACGCGTGAATTTAGTTTGTTTTTAGGACTTTTGTTGTTTTTTAGTGCATTTTCTGTTCAGATGGTATTTGCAGCACCATCATTTGAATTTGAATTTGGCGAGAAAGGAGATGGAGCAGATGAATTAGATGAACCTATAGATTTGATAGTTGATGATAGAGGAGAAAGAATTTTTGTTGTAGATAATGTGAATAATAGAATTAATGTATTTGATGAAGACGGAAATGATCTTTTTAATTTTGATCAATCAGATGATTCTGGGATTTTGAATAATCCAAAAGGGATTGCAAGAGATGGTGATTTTGTTTATCTTGTTGATAACGACAATAACAGAATTCTAAAAATTGACATAGATGGAAATTGTAATGATACCGATACTGACGCTTTTGAAGAAGATATTTGCTATGTAAATGAATTTGGTTCAAGTGATTCAGCAGATGAAGACTATTTGCCCAATCCTCAAAGAATAGCTGTTCATGAAGATTCTGGGTTTGTTTATGTTACAGATTCAACAAAAGATGCAATTTTTGTTTTTGATGATGATGGTAATTTTGAAGTAATGTTTTTTGAAAGTGACGACTCTGGTCCATTTAACAATCCAGAATCTTTGGCAATAGATAATGATGAGGATATTTTATTTGTTGGAGATACTGGAAATGATAGGATAGTCATAATTGACCTTAATGGAAATTGTAATGTTGATGATGATGATGGTTTTGCTGAAGATATTTGTTATGTAAATGAATTTGATGAGGGTGAAGATCCTTTTGAAACGATTAATGGTTTATCTTTTGATGATGTCGATAATATGTTGTATGTTTCAGATTCTAGAGATAATCAATTAATAATTTTTGAAATGATTACTTCTGGTTCCTGTCCTAGTGGAACGGATGAAATTGTTGATGAAGTATGTTTTGTAGAGTCATTTGGATCTTCAGGATCTTCTGATGGACGTTTTGATTCACCTTCAGGATTATACATAGATTCACCAAATGATCTTCTTTATGTTGTAGATACTGATAATCATAGAGTTCAAGCATTTGAGTTAACTGGAGGAGCAGGTGGATTAGATGCTCCTACCAATCTTGAAGCTTATCCCGTTTCACCAAATTCAATATTCATTTCATGGGAAGCTCCTGATAGTACCGTTGATGGATACAAAATAGAATATCGAGAAGGAAATGAATCATTTGAAACTCTTATTACGGATACGGATAGTAGGGCAACGGGATTTCTTCATGAAGGATTAGACACATCAAAAACTTACAGTTATAGGGTTTATTCCCTAAATGCCGATAAAACTAGTTCTGCTTCAAATACAGACTCTGAAAAACCAAGAGAAACAGTGGGTCCTGCTGCTCTTATTGCCAAGGCAATATCACCCACTCAAATCCGCTTAACATGGTTTCCACCTTCTGATACCTTAGGTTTTGCAATAACTGGTTATGAAATATTTGAAAGGGCAGGATCTACCACCTCTGGAGATTTCATTTTGATAGATGATACTCGAGATACTAGTTTTATTCATTCTAACTTGAATACAGATGAATTATACTCCTACACGGTTAAAGCAATTTTCTCTGTTGGTTCAAGTGCCGATTCAAATGTGGCAATAGCTATTCCTAAAGATGACTCGGAAGATACAGATTCGGGCATCATTTCTATTAGTCCACCATCATCTCCGAGAAATATTTCTGCTACAATATTATCTTCAACTTCTGTAAAAATAACTTGGAATGCGCCTTCAGATGATGGAAATTCTGCATTAACAGGTTATAAGATTGAATCAAAAAGAGGTTCAGGATCTTTTGAAGTTCTTGAGGAAGATTATGATTCTACTTCATACACCGCTACTGATCTTACTACAGATTCAAAATATACCTTTAGAGTTTCCGCAAATAATGCTGCAGGTTCAAGTGATCCAGCAGAAGTAACATCAACACCAACCTCAGATATACTAAGAATTAATCCAATGGGAAAATTAACAATTGATGAAGGAAAATTATTATCATTCACAGTATCGTTAGCTCCTAATTCTCTGGATAATATCAGATTTAGTTTAGAAAACAACCCACCCTCAGGAGCAATCATAAATTCTGAATCGGGAAGGTTTAGTTGGACACCAACAAAATCACAAGGACCGGGAACCTATAATTTTGATATTGTAGTAAAAAGTGGTACCCTAAGTGACAGAACTAGTATCTCGATCACAGTTAATGATGTACCTGAACCTACNNTACAACAATGAACCAACTTACAAGGCTTGGTTTGATGAGAATTATCCTGAATACGACTCTATCTATCAAGCAGTAGGATTAGACGAACCCAAAGAAATTGCAGCATTTGTTGATCAAACTAGAGATCCACAATATTATGTTGATAGATACAACAATGAACCAACTTACAAGGCTTGGTTTGATGAGAATTATCCTGAATACGACTCTATCTATCAAGCAGTAGGATTAGACGAGCCAACTGTAACACCTCCAAAGATAGGAGAATGTGGTGAAGGAACAAAACTAGTCGATGGTGTATGTACACTGGTTGAGCAACCAAGGGAAGGAGGAGGTTGTTTGATTGCAACTGCAGCTTATGGTTCTGAATTGTCACCTCAAGTCCAGTTCTTGAGAGAAATTAGAGATAGTAAAGTAATGAGCACCCAATCAGGGTCGTCATTTATGACAGAATTTAACAAATTCTATTACTCTTTCTCACCAGCAATTGCGGATTATGAAAGAGAAAACCCAATTTTCAAAGAGGCTGTAAAGCTTGGCATTACTCCAATGTTGTCATCTTTATCAATTCTATCTCTAGTTGACATAAACTCAGAACAAGAAATGCTTGGTTACGGAATAGCAATAATCATGGCAAATATTGGAATGTATATTGTTGCTCCGGCTATGGTAGTATATGGAATAAAAAAATCTCGACTAGTTAGGTTTTAATCACAATATATTTTTGAGAAAAGCAATGGGAAAACTTTCAAGAAATCTTAGAGTTTGTGGAGATTGCGGAATCGTTTACACTTCTGTTAGCTTTGAGAAATATATTGATGAATGTCCAATATGCAATTCTAAAAGATACGAAGCCCTTTCAGTTGATTTAGGTAGCAATTGATTTTATCTCGGAATTGAAATAGGTTTTTTAAAAGAATTGATTTTCTTGGAGTATATGTCCGAAGACCCTGAAATCGAGAAAATAAAGCAAAGAAAGCTCGAAGAGATGATTCGACAGCAAAACCAGCCTCAAATCAAGCCTGGAATTATCGATTTAGATGGCTCTAATTTTGATCAAATAGTTTCTGCTGAAAATCCTACCTTGGTGGATTTTTGGGCAGAATGGTGTGGTCCATGTAAAATGATGCATCCAGTTTTTGAGAGTTTATCAAAAAAATATCCAAACATAAAATTTGCCAGAGTAAATGTTGACCTTAACCAGAATCTTGCTATGAGATTTGGAGTTCAATCTATTCCAACTTTTATCATGTTCAAATCAGGACAAATTGCAGATAAAATGATGGGTGCAGTTGGCGCTCCAGGAATTCATATGATTTGTAAAAAATATTCTCAATAAATCACAAAATAATTTTAGTAAGCATAAGCAGGGTCTATTTTTCTTTGGATTTCTACTATTTCATTTAATATTTCAGTTTGTTCAGGAGAAAGCTTGTGTCCAAATTTTCCTAAAAGTTGTTTTGCCTCATGAGATGGTGGAAAAGAGTAAAACACATCTTCTTCAAAAATTTGTCTTCCAATAGTTACATCCTGAACAGAACATGCTACTTCTTGTCCTGCTTTTGCTAAAGAAACTGTTTTTCCTTCGTGTTGCAATTGATGTACTCTACCAATATTTTTTCCAGTTTTATTCATAAAAGGAATTTTATGGCGTAGTTCTCCAACATCTACTCTTATTCCAAAAACAGCTGGATTGTTGTTTCTAAAAGCATATCCTTTGAGAAATGTAAATTTGGTAATTGGTGTAAACTCGGCAAATATTGCATCTTCTTCATGAGCAGTATCTTCTTCAACCCAAGCATTGTAATTGTCAATCAAACTATAGATTACTTTATCTTCAAAAATTCTAATGTGGTTGTTATCAGATTCTTCTTTTGCGTCAGGAAGAATCTTTACGTTAAATGCAAGAATTACTCCTAGGTGTCTGTCATTTTCTTTGATTGCTTTAGATTCCATTATGTCTCGGCGATTTACTGGACCAATGTCTGCCTTGGCAACAGGCACCTGAGAGCGCCTAAGCATCTCCATTATTGCCTCAAGGGAGCCTATTGTATCACATTTTAGAATAATTCCATTAGTCTCAGTATCGACAAATACCGACTTCATCTCCGACTCGATTAGGTTGGTATACTTTTTGATGTCTTCATCAGTCGATGCTACATACAAGGTACTGCCTGGCAGAACATCTTCCAAGTCAGGAGATGCGATCTTGAGGCCAGCAGCTGCCTCTACTTGGTCTACTGGTTTGAATTTGTCTCGTGGGTCTCTCATCTCATCGAGGGGTTTTGGCAAAAGAATGGCTTTGGGTTTTGTGACAATGACAGAATCTCGTTTTGCAACTACAATGCTGTCAGTTTTCTTTATGCTGCCATCAATCAAAATAATATTTGCAGACTGGCCCAATCCAACCTCATCATTAACTTCTAAAACAATCCCTCTAGGGTCCTTTTCTTCTTGGTTTAGCCTTTTTTGCAAATATTGCTGGGTCAGGCCAATCAATACAGCAAGCAATTCTGGAATTCCAACACCAGATCTTGCAGATATGGGAACTATTGCAACTTCTGATTTAAAGTCCTTAACTCGATAGAATGCTTCGGACTGATAGCCTAAGATAGACAATGTACCAACTACGTCGTAAATTTTTTGGTCTAAATCATTTTGAATTGACTGGTCTTGCTCTTTGATTGCCTGTGAGATAAATTGAGTTTCTGATTTTCGCCAGCCAGATAATTGATCACATTTGTTTAGAGCAACAACAAATGGAACCTTTCTGCTTTGTAAAATTTTAAGACTCTCGTTAGTTTGTGGTTGGAATCCTCTATTAACATCTACAACTAAAATTGCAATGTCAGCAGCTGAACCTCCTCTCGCTCTAAGGTTGGTAAAGACTTCGTGTCCTGGTGTATCGATTACTAAAAGTCCAGGAATCTTTGTTTCAGAGTCTTCAAGTTTTTTGTATAGTGGTCCACATGTTTCTTTGATTGTTTCAGTGGGAAGAAAGCTTGCACCAATATGTTGCGTGATGCCACCTGCTTCTCTACCTTGTACACCTGTACCTCTAATTCTATCAAGAAGAGATGTTTTTCCCGAGTCTACATGACCTAAGACTGCCACAATGGGCTGACGAATTTGCAAAACAGATCACTCAAATGCTACCCTCGATTCATGGTCAAAGCTCTCTTGGGAGTCAGATGCGTGAATAATATTATCTGTAAATCCTAGACCAAAGTCTCCTCGAATTGAACCAGGTGCTGCCTCAAAGGATTTTGTTGCACCAATCATAATTCGAGTTGTTGCAATTGCATTATTTCCTTCAATGATTGCAACCACTACTGGACCAGAGGTGATAAATGAAACCAGCTCTCCAAAGAAGGGTTTGTCTTTGTGAACTCCATAGAAATTTTCTGCTTGCTCTTTGGCAAAATTAAATAGCTTTAGTTTAACAAGTTTGAATCCTTTTCTCTCAAATCTTGCTATTACCTCACCAGTAAGATTTCTTGCTACTGCGTCGGGTTTTATTATGAAAAGAGATTGTTCAGTCAACGTTTCTTTTGTTTGATTCCGCCTTTGACGTATTTTTTAGTCCACTTTAGTTTTCTTGGATCACGCTTTAGCTCTAGTGCATTTTTCTTGCATTTTGCTGAACAAAACCACAATACAGTTCCATCATTTTTTGCAAACATTGTACCAGAACCTTTTGCAACTTCTCTGTTACAAAAATTACATGGTTTTACTAAAAGACTCATTCATTTCACCTACTTGATTTTCTTGGCTTCACGTTCTGTTTCTCTTAGCATTAGAATTTCTCCTAATCTAACAGAACCTTTTACATTTCTAGTAAGAATTCTACCTCTATCTTTACCATCAAGAATTTTTACTCTAACTTGAATTACTTCACCAGCGATTCCAGTTCTACCAACAATTTGAATAATTTCAGATTGTGTTACTTCATCAGTTGTGGCACTCATTGGTCGGTCTTACCACCTTTAATTTTATCAATTGATGATACAACTTGATCAACTATGTGTTGTGCATCACCAGCATCTAAAATTGCTGCAGCGGCAGAAGTTATGTCAATACCTAATGATTTACCTAATTCTTGCTTGTTTGGAACAAATGCATATGCAGCTCCTTGTTCCTCACATAGGATTGGAAGATGTGCTACTACCTCGGGAGGCTCTACATCTTCTGCAATTACGATTAGTTTGCTTGTTCCACGCTCGATTGCTTTTGTGGCCTCATTAGTTCCTCTTTTTACCTTACCACTGGTAGATGCAACTCTTACTGCCTCAAGGATTGGATTAACCAAGTCCTCTGGTGTTTCAAATTTTACATAGTAAGCTTTACCCATACTTTGTCACCCTTAGGGATCATTCTCCATTCCCATCATGCGAGTGATTGGTTTTAAAAGTGTTATCTGGTAATGATGGATTTAGCTTTTTCCATATATTCAGACATCAAAGAGTCAAGTTTTTCTTGATTTTCCGCTTCTGCATATATTCGAATAATTGGTTCTGTTCCACTTGGTCTAATCATTACCCAATTTTTCAAGTCAATTGATATCTTGATTCCGTCACTAGTATCTGAATTGGGAAACTCTTCTTTGAGAGTATGAATTAGTTCTTTTGCTTTTTCAGATGAACAGGAGACCTTATCCTTTGTGGTAAAAGAGGAGGGAAGTTCTTCAATTTTCTGAGATAAAGAAGATTCTGAAGATGATAACAAGTCCATCATTAACCCTAGGGTCATACATCCGTCTCTTACTTGGTTATGAGGACCAAACATGAATCCACCATTTTCTTCAAATCCAATTAAGGCATTAATTGGAACCATTCTTCTTGAAACTTCCACGCTGCCAACTTTTGTACGTATTACTTGAGATTTGGTTTCTTCTGCAATAGTTTCTATGTTAGAGCCAGAGTTCAGGCAAGTGACAACAGTTGATTGGGGGGTTTTTTGTAAGATATGTTTTGATAAAACTAAAGCCGATTTGTCTCCCGTAAGTATTTCTCCATTATTGTCACAAAAGATGCTTCTATCACCGTCTCCATCAAAAGCAATACCAAGATCAGCATGATTCTCTATCACAATTTTGGATAGTTCTTGTAGATTTTGAGGGGTGGGTTCTGAACCTCTACCAGGAAATGTTCCATCAATCTTTTCATTTACCAAAAATATTTCACATCCAAGTTTTTCACAAAATAAAGGAGCTGAAACGGCTTGTGCACCGTTTCCTAGATCTAATGCTATCTTGAACTTTTTTGATTTTATATTATCTGAATTAATTTGAGAGATTATTCCTTCCAAGTATACATCAATGGCTTTTTCCTCTATTCCTGTAGTTCCCCATTTTGATGGATTCTTAATCCAATTTTTCTTTAGATAAATTTCTTCAATAACAAGTTCATCTTCACGAGAAATTTCGACGCCATCTTTTGCAGCGGGTTTTATTCCATTGTATTGAGGAGGATTATGAGATGCAGTTATCATAATACCTCCTTTGTATCCTAATTTTTTTACAGCAAATTCAAGACAAGGAGTAGGGACCAATCCTGCGTTATTACAATCTAATCCACAATAATTCAATGCAGAACACACAGTTTTTGCAATTATTGGACTAGAATCCCTTCCATCATAACCTACAAGGATTGGACCTTCTTTGAAGTAGGTTGCAATCGCTAATGTCATATCATGAATAAAATCTAAAGTAAGGTCATCCTTGAATACTCCCCGAATTCCATTTGTTCCAAAAAATTTTGCCATAATCTAGGTCAATAATAGATAAATTTGTGTCTAGTGGCACAACCGTTGCGGGAGTCGCCCAGCCTGGCCAAAGGCGTAGGGCTTAGGACCCTATCTCTTAGGAGTTCGTGGGTTCAAATCCCACCTCCCGCACCAAAATTTTTTCTGTTAATGATTAATAATGAGAAAATATTCAACAAGAAAGTCTTGAGAAAAACGGTAATTGGAATTACAGTAGTAGGAGATGACCGAGAAGGTATTGTTGCATCCTTTACAAATTTTGTATTTTCTAAAGGTGGAAATATTGAGAAAGTAAATCAAAATATAATCAAAGGTCTTTTTGGAATGTATCTAGAAGCCTCATTTTCTAAAAAAATTGATCTTGACAAGTTTGATTTAGAGATTGAGAAACTTGCTAAAAAAGAAAAAATGAGTGTAAATACACATCATGAGACACATACACAGAAAAATATTGCAATTTTTGTAACCAAAGAACCATTATGCCTTGAAACCATTCTTGATGCGGGTAAAAAGAAATTATTGAAAGGAAATATCTCAGTGATTATAGGAACTGAAAAAACTTTAGAACCAATTGCAAAAAAAGCAAAAATTCCTTTTGCTGCAATTGAAGAGACAAATCAGGAAAAGGCAGAAGCAAAGATTATCGATATTTGTAAGAAACACAACATTGACCTTATTGCCCTTGCAAGATACATGAGAATTTTAACTCCTAATTTTGTTTGGAGATATCCAAATAGAATTATCAATATTCATCCTTCATTACTTCCAGCGTTTCCGGGAGCTCTTGCTTATGCTCAAGCTTATGAGCGAGGAACTAAAATCATTGGTGTTACATCCCATTATGTTACGGAGAACCTTGACCAAGGACCTATTATTTTCCAAGACTCTTTCAGTGTTGATCCAAATGACTCCTTAGAAGAGATAAAGGTAAAGGGGCAACAACTTGAAGCAACAACTTTACTTAAAGCAATTAAAATGCATTTGGAGAATAAACTTGAAGTACATTGGAGAAAGGTTCACATCAAATCTAAGTGAATTCAATGGTAGAAATAAAATCTCAGTTAGATCCTTTCTTAAGAAAAATAATTAAAAGTAAAAAACAGGTTGCAGTAATCCCAATAGGCTCAATAGAGCAGCATGGGCCTCATCTTCCTATTTCTACTGATTCAGATATTGTGACAGAAGTTGCCAGACAGATATGTTTGAAAAATAACTATCTGTTATTGCCCACCATAAATTATGGTGTATCTTTTGAACATGCACCATTTTTCCAATTAAGTGTGAAAAAGGAGACGCTTCAAAAAATTTTGGTAGATTTGTGTATGTCTTTAGGTGAAAATAAAATCAAAACAATATTTGTAATTAACGGACATCATGGAAATATGGAGGCAATAAAAAATCTTGATAAAAAATTACAAAAGACATCAAAGAATAAGCTTAAGGTTTTTGTTTTCTCATATTGGCATTTTATGGAAAGAGAATTTGATCATGCTGGTTTTGTGGAGACTTCGTTGATGTTGGCAATTTCAAAAGATGTGAAAATGGAACTTGCCCAAAAGGGTTTGATAACCGATGGTCTGACCAAAAAAGAAATTACAAAACTAGGAAAAATTGCTACAAAGTCATTTCCTAAAGTTACAAAAAATGGAATATGGGGAGATCCGACCAAATCAACTAAAAAAGAGGGTAAAAAATTTTTTTCAGAAATCATTGATAATCTTGGGAAAAAGTGTCAAACTTGCCTCACTGGGCATAGTTGAAAGTTACACCAATGAAATTTTAATATAATCCCCTAATATCAAAGCCAATAAGTGAAATAGATGTCCGTTGATATGGCAGTAAAAGTATTGGACGAGAGTATCAATCAAGTAGTATTGATAAAACTCAAAGGTGGAAAAACCCTTAGAGGAAACTTACTTGGTTTCGACCAACACATGAACCTGCTACTCGATTCTTCAGAAGAAATCCCAACTGAAGGCGATTCTAAGAGTCTTGGAACCATAGTAGTGAGAGGAGACAATGTAGTTATGATATCTCCTCCACCAGCAAGTTAGGTGATTAGATATGGTAAAGGGTACAACTTCTATGGGTGGATTTACGAAGAAAAAAGTCCACATTAGGTGTAGAAGATGCGGTAAAAATTCCCTACACAAACGTCATCATCAATGTGCCAGTTGTGGTTTTCCAGATGCTAAAAGAAGAAAGTATTCGTGGATTAAATGGTACACATAGATGCAAGAATTTGCTATTATTCTTAGTTCATTAGCTGGTGTTGCTACAGCAGCTGCTATAAGAAAAACACCTAGAAACAAAACTCAGTTGCTAAGTATTGGAGCCAGTGCTCACATCAAAAGTCAAATTAATTC